>Ga0307929_1001526_pt1 | contig 17183 bp, 13 predicted proteins | sample AceLakmetage1330_FD_203160 | JGI IMG/M metagenome (GOLD analysis project Ga0307929, IMG submission 203160) | Saline water microbial communities from Ace Lake, Antarctica - #1330 | ecosystem: Environmental > Aquatic > Non-marine Saline and Alkaline > Saline | place: Antarctica: Ace Lake...
ACAACGGTGAATGCGTTCGTCTCGTTCTTTTTGTCATCTTCTGCTCCATTCGTTAGTCCCTCGGGGACTGTTAAAGGTAGCAGATTAACCACTTATAGGCTTGTTCAAATTATTGGGGCCACTTCTATGAGCCATGTGGGAATTATGGTTGGAGCTATGGATAAAGCTGTAGAGTTTTATACTAAGGCACTAGGTCTTGAAATAGTCATGAACAAGTCTGAAGCGATGGAAGAGCGGGAAACAGCAATCGGTAGAATGTGTATTGCAGTATTTGGAACTGGTTTCAAAGGGTTTAACATCGCTCACCTTCTGACTAAAGACGGTATCGGGTTCGAGTTGTTTGAAATGAAAGAAAGAGAAGAGAAGCATAATGTCGACTTCACAAAAATCGGTATCTTCCATTTTTGTTTAGAAACAGATGATTTCCAAGGAGTTATTGAGAAGGTAGAACAATACGGAGGAAAAGCAAGAATGGACATTATGAGATATCATCCTGAAGATGAGAGTAAACCCTACAAAATGGTCTATTTAGAAGATCCATTTGGAAACCTTTTTGAACTCTATTCCCATTCATATCGAGAAACATATTCTTCTGAATATGAATAAAAGACACGATTAATCTATAATCAATCACTTGACTGGACGGTGTGTCGCCGCCAGTCAGTTCAACCGTTATTCGCGACACGATGTCGCGTTTTTTTATATGTAATTCCGCACGGATAGATTGTACGCAGTCACCCGGCCTGTTCCTTCTAAGTCGTTAGCCTCGGTGAATCGCATATATTTTAGAGTGTGAGAATTCGATTAACTCTCCTTGGTCTATTATGAGTTCCATGTCACGTTCTGGGCCTTTATAGATGTGGTCTGTTGCTGCTCCATGGTATGTATTTCCGAAATTCGTGCTGGAATGAACTTCTATTGTTAGATATTGTGAAAAATCAGTTTCAACACCTACAACCTCACCATTGTCAGGTAGCCTAGACATATTAACCATTCCGCTTCCCGCACCGACGATCATCACACGCGTCTTACGTTCTCTTAGAATTGAATCTATATTTCTATACGTCACTGCTTGGCTCTCTTGGATCAAACATGATCAATTATTGCTCATGCCTGGTTAATTGGATGGAAGGATGGAATGGTTACCGGTCACGAAATATTCCGTGTATTTTAGAGTATGAAAACGCTATTACTGCACCATTGTCAATAAATATATTAGTACCGAGAGGATCTGCTTCACCGATCGACTATATAGGATCGCGCAGCAATTCCTATGTTGCATATAGGAAATATCTATACCTATACAACGTGTTGTATAGGTTATGTTTTCTCTTGACAGGCAATTAAAAAAATGTTCCGGTAACACAAATGTTAATAAGGTGTTACTGGCCCCGCGAACAGGGAAATGGAAATAGGTTTTTGCCGGAAGGTGTTAATGCCTTTTTTTTGCTCAATGGGTAACACGAAATGACAATATGTATTACCGATTGGGTAAGTTTACCTGATTTTAAGGCTTCGATCCCGCTCAGGTCAGCAGTATTGTTACTTGTGAAACGAAGAATGAACAAAGGAGAGTATAAATGATTCGAAAAATGATAGTTACAGGATGTATGGCAGCTGTAGTGCTGGGGACTGCCGATCAGGCGATGGCCCATTTCGGCATGGTGATTCCATCGGAAAACATTGTCACTCAGCAGAAAAAATCGGTGGAGCTACAGCTCTCCTTTTCTCATCCTTTTGAAGGACATGGCATGGATTTGGTAACGCCTGAAAAATTCTATGTCATCAAAGATGGCAAAGAAACAAATCTCCTGGATTCCCTGACAAAATCTATGGTTATGGACCACAAGGCCTGGCAAACCAGTTACCAGGTAAAGCGCCCAGGGGTCTATCATTTTGCCATGGAACCAAAGCCGTACTGGGAGCCAAGTGAGGATGTCGCCATTATTCACTACACCAAAACCATAGTTGCAGCCTTTGGTGGTGATGAGGGCTGGGATGAGCCAATTGGCTACCCACCGAGATCGTTCCTCTTCTCAGACCCTTTGGGAATTATGCAGGTAATACCTTCACTGGGCAGGTGTTGATGAATGGAAAGCCCGTTGCGGGTGCCGAAGTGGAGGTGGAATTCTACAATGAGGAGGGCTCTCTTGTGGCTCCCTCCGATTATCATATCACTCAAGTAGTTCTTGCAGGTGACAATGGAATCTTCTCTTTTACGTGTCCTACAGCGGGATGGTGGGGTTTTGCGGCACTGAGTGAGGCCGATTACACCTTAAATAATCCCCAGGGAGAGGCTAAGGGTGTGGAGTTGGGCGCGGTGCTGTGGGTGTATATGGATGCATATCGATCTAAATGATCCCATTGTGAATGGTTTGCTTCCTGAAATGCCACTATCAAGATGTACCCAAGGTACTGACGATATAAACAGGCCATTTGTACTTTTTACTGCGTATCTGGTAATCTCTCCAGATACGCAGTAAAAAATTTGATCTTCCCTTATTGCTGCTTTTCTTTCTCAGCCTGTGCCTCAGCGTATGCCGTTGCTGCGCATTCGTTCTTGCCAAGATCAAGCTCTTCCTGTCTATCAATGTCGTACTGTTCGGTATTTGCGTTTGCAAGACGAATGAGCGCATATTCCGACGGTTGCTCACGCATATTACCTTTGATATATTGGATAAAATCTGTTTCATCCATGGAAAAAATATCCTTATTTCGATCTTTCACCTGTTTGAATGTCAGACAGAAGATAAGATCCTCATTCGCTTCATCCCAATTCATGTAGTGCCCAGGCAGTACAAGGAGTGATTCGTCAAGTTTTGCAACTTTTTGCAGAGTGTTAAAGAGAAGTATTGCCCATTGCTCCACCTGGCCGCCGAGGTCTGGTCGTCCAATCGACTGGATGAAAACGGTATCTCCTGAAATCATATAGGCCTTATCGACAATAAGGGTCAGAGAGCCGGGAGTATGACCCGGGGTAAAGAGGAGTTTGATTTCGGGTCCTCCATTACTGAATGCATATATCTTTTTATCGACTGCCGCGATATGGCCCGCCTTTGTTCCGTCAAAATCAACTCCTCCGATAAATTCAGCACCGGTTTGTTCCGCAAGTTGACGGGAGCCAGCAATATAATCGGCCTGGAGGTGGGTCTCAAATGTTCTGGTGATTTTGCAGTTGTTGCTCTTTGCAAAATCCATATAGAACTCAATATTTCGACTGGGATCAACCAGCATCATTTCACCGCCTGAGGCAATACCGTAACTGCAGGAGGCCTTTCCAGGGCGGATAAACTGGTAGAGTGTATAGTCATCACTTTCTTTTATTGTTCGTGGGACAAGGAGATTTCCCCAGGTTTTAATCCCCCCTGTGAGATAGCGCACATCTTCAAAACCATGTTTCACAAGAATCTCACCCACATATTTTGCAGATCCCTCTTGGGCGCAGACGATACGTATGGCTCGTCCTTTTGGAACCTTGGCTACGCTTTCCTCTTCAATCTCCATAAAATCGTAGTAGGAGACATTTTCCATATCAAAGGAATAGGGAGATTCAACCTGAAAACGACTGAAATCTTTTTCGTTTCGAACATCAAGAACCAGAATGTCTTCTTTTTCGGTAAACCATTGGAACAGGTCTTTTGCTTCATATGAAGAGAGTGTCATGAAAATCTCCTTTTAACAGTAGTAAAATTTATGAAAAATATAGGATAGGTGATTTTTTTTAAAAAGAAGTTTATCACACAGATGCTTGCATCACAATATGAAAAATCATTGTACAGTAAGAATTATTATCCGGGTATGAGGGTGCAGCTAAAGAACATGATCTGTAAGAAAAAAGAGATTTATGGTTGTTTCTTCTGGTGAAATGTAATTTTTGTAGAGTTAAATACCGCCTGGAAATAGATTGATGTTGGTGAGATGGCCACTCCGCCCGCAACGGACCATCCGTTTTTAAGGTATTTTTGAACTTCAAATTCAAGTTTTTGGGGTGAATCACTCTTTAGTATTTTATACATATTGCATTTTATGTTCCATATCCCGTACCGCAACCGGTATCAGGTAGTGTTTGAGCGGGTAGTATCAATATCAGTGTTGAAGCGAAAACAGAGGTGATCCATATGTCAAAATTCATCATTAAGATCTATCGTTTAGCGTTTAATGCTTCTCGTACCACACGGCTGAATTCATTTATTGAGTAAGGTTTTTTGATAAATCCACTGGCTCCAAGTTGTAGTGCTGCCTTCACATCTGCACTTTCAGAGAAACCACTGGCAATGATTGCCTTCTGCTGGGGATACAGCTTAAGTATCTCTCCATATGCTTGTTGTCCGTTCATACCGGGTTCCATTAACATATCCATCACAATCAAATCGACAGTATTTTCTTTTACAAATTTCACGGCTAACTCACCGGAGCAAACCGAATCAACATTGTAACCAAGAGATTGTAGCATTTGACTGGCTATATCCCGAAGTTGCGGCTCGTCATCCACAACCAGTATGTGCTCACCATGACCTCTTGGAGCTTCCTGCAGCCCATCGTCAATTTGAATAACATTTTCTTCACTGCTGACCGGGAAGTAGAGTTGAAAACATGTCCCTTTAGAACTGCTTTCCACGACGACCTTGCCCTCATGTTCCTCCATGGTGTTCCAGATCACGGTAAGCCCCAGGCCGGTTCCACTCCGGCCCATCACCTTTTTGGTGTAAAATGGCTCAAAAATATGATCCAGATCCTCATCACAGATCCCGGTTCCGCTGTCCCGCACACTCAGTACAACATATTCGCCAGCACGTATCTTATGTCTATCCGCTTCAAGCTCATTTATATAGTGATTGTAGGTGGAGACCAGGATTTCTTCTGCTCCGACAATAGCTTCTGCAGCATTAGTCACCAGATTCATCAAACTTTTCTTGATATGGACGGATGAGCAGACAATGGTGGAATGAGTTGCTTCCAGTTGTTGCTGACAGCTAACATCGGGATACAGCGATCGTAAGGTTTTGCATTCAGGAGAACTCAAATACTCCTTCACCAGCAGGTTCAGATCCTGCGGTTCCTTGGCTCTGGCAACACCCCTGGCTACGGTGAGTAGATCTTCAACTACAGCAGCAGCCCTCTTGCCTGATTCCTGAATGGCTTCAAGGGATTCTCTTAGCTCACTGTCCTTTGGTAATTGTAACAGGAGTATTTCTGGATAGGAGACTATTCCCGATAGAATATTATTCAGATCATGGGCCACGCCTCCAGCGAGTAGACCAAGTGCTTCCATCTTTTGGGCACGCTGCAGTTTTTGTTCAAGGATCTTTTTCTCATGTTCCATCTGTCGTTGTTGGGTAATCTCCTGCATTACCTCTAGCTTACAGGGGACACCGTCAACATCGACATAGGGCACGGCAATCATTTTGAAAGAACGATCATTACCCAATTTGGCGTCATAATGGACTCTCTGCTGTTGCCCTAATACCTCTTCTATTCGGCAATGAGAACAGGGGGAATCATAACCGCCTACATCACGATAGCAGAGTCCTCCTACCTCCTTCCCAAAACTGTCTGCCATGGACTCATTCATATAGCGAATACGATATTCACTATCAACCACAAAGATCAGTAAGCCGGAACGATTAATGGCATCAAGCAAAGAACGTTGTCGTCCTTCACTTTCAATGAGTTGGCCTTGCTGAGTTACAATGCTCCTGTCAATACGACGCAGCATGATATAAAAGAAGATAAACAAGGTGCTTAACAGGAGAAATGCCAGGGTTGCAGTTATTACAACAAGTCGAAAAAATGCTGCATTACTCTCTGTGATATCAAGAAATACAAGCAAATCTCCAATCTCTGCACCGGATACATCCTGTAGAGAATGGGAAAATATTCTCCATAATCTGTTGTCGATCACCAACTTTTCTGTCAACTTACGATGTACGTGCCCTTTGCTGCCATGGATAAAGGGATCGATTACTGCCGGAAACCGGGGTAGAGAATAATATACCAAAACTTCATCCTTATACCTGTCCCAGTTGGATTCTCTTCCGAGCATTTTCATGCCATCCTGCCATTTGTGTCGATCCAGTACATTTTTTCGAATGGAAACTGCCAGCTCAACGCCCAGTCGTTTTTGGATAAATTTCAGTATGCTTTCAATTTCCTGTCCCAGTTCCAGGTATCCAATAAGGGTATCTTCCACATACACCGGTTGAACCACCCGCAGCGTGAAGGTACCCAGAGGACCAAGTTCAATCCCGTGAGCTGTCTTCCCACTCCGTTCCGCCTCCAGAGCAGTAAAACGGTTGATAACATCGCCGTGCACCGTTGGTTTGTGGAGGCGTAATAAGTTTACCCGGTTGGGAAGGTGGAAGTAAAAATGAGTAATGGTGTACTCTTTTTGAAGTTTACGGAAAATCGGTCCGTACAGTGCAAGTAATTGTTCACGATCCATAGTCTGTAGAGCTTCATAGAGACGACTTTCTTGAAGAAGAACATCTTCCAAGGCATTAAGCATATGGCTTTTTCTTATCAGGGAAAACTCCAGACTATGAGTCGCATCTTCCACTATACGTTGGCTGAAGCGGTTTGTTTCCTGTTGATTGGAAAGCAGCAGAGCCGTCGAGAGGGCGATGACCAGAAGCAGAACAATTACACAGAGAGGAATCATCAGGCGATAAAAGATCGGCCGGTTGCGCTGAAAGGGTTTTGCAGTATTTTTATTGTGAGAAGCAGTTTGCATACGAGGGGCCTATCTTAAATTTTGCTATGAAAATTACCTACATTTAAAGGGTATCATTTTCGAAAGTCAGATAAAAGGGTTTTCGACATATAAATATGGGAGCTTTCTCGTGTAGAGCCTGAACTGACTATGACTAGTTATGGCGAACGATAATTGTTACCAGCATGGAAGCATAGCTTCGTTTCAGCACTTCTTCTAGCGAATAAGTGTTGAGCCGGCATTGGATCGAAGATGCCATTGCACAAGAAAGTCAGTAACACACTGGAAAATTGGTTGGCCCTGAAGAAGGGGGAGTTGTTCTTTTATGGAATGTATGGCAAATTATGATGTTTTTTAGCAATTACTTTTTTTTCAGGTACTCATAAACCGGATGAACCTCTTTTATCAAAGGACATACAGCGTCTAAAAAATGGAAAATTTTATTCTTATCTTTATCTGCCTTGCTGCAGGAATGGGCTTTAATAAACTGGCTGGTTTTGATGACAAAGCACCTTTGGCTCTCAATTTATACGTTATCTGGCTTGCCCTTCCGGCGCTGATTCTGCGTCAGGTATCCATGCTTTCTTTTTCTACGGACCTTGTGGTTTTACTTGTTATCCCCTGGTTGATGACGGCTCTGGGAGCAGTGCTGGTGTTTATTACCAGTCGAGTTCTGGGCTGGTCAAGGGAAGTTACTGCGGTACTTCTGCTTACCGTGCCTCTTGGGAATACTTCATTCCTGGGCATTCCGATGATTGAGGCATTCTGGGGAACGGAAATGGTTTCCTACGGAATTATTTATGATCAATTCGGGTCATTTCTGGCCCTTTCAAGCTATGGCTCTTTTATACTTGCACTGTATAGTAAGCAGAAGCAACAGAGTGCAGCGAATATTCTAAAAAAAGTTCTCACCTTTCCTCCATTTATCGCTCTTCTCCTGGCTCTTATTCTGACGAAACCTCTGCAACAGCCTGCAATTGCAAATTGTCTGGAGCTGATTGCCTCTTCTCTGGTACCCGTGGTGATGTTCGCCATTGGTTTACAGTTGAAGATTAAACTGCCACAGGGGCAGGTTCTTCCTTTCTGTTGCGGGTTGAGTATAAAGCTGTTGGTTGCCCCTTTTGCAGCTCTTTTACTCTGCCATTTTGCAGGTCTTGAAGGTCCTGCGGCACGGATTGCAGTTTTCCAGGCAGGGATGCCACCTATGGTGACGGCAGGTGCAATGGCTATGAGTGCTGGATTTGCTCCAAGACTGACAGCGGCACTCGTGGGATGGGGGATTCTTTTTTCCTTTGTTACTCTTTACTTACTCTCTCTCTTTCTTTAGATCGTTTTTTGGCGGCTTGGATCTGGAAAGGCTCAAGCGTCCCCCAATGGATGCCAGAATAATTACAGCCATTCCAAGGAGTACCTGGGATGATACCGCTGTCCCATGAACCAGAGCCACCAGCAGTACCGAAAGGGGAGGTGCGAGGTAGCTTAAGAATCCGATAATAACCATATTCCCTTTGGTGACCGCGCGGTTCCATAAAAAGAAAGAGAGGCCCAGTGGAATACAGCCAAGATAAATAGCTGCTCCCAGTGATTTTGAGGATGGCATCTGGTGGGGCATGGTAAGTGCGTAGAGTATGCCTGAAAGGACGGCTGCAAGTATGGTGAAGGTAGTCATCGGTTCTTTTTGTATCTTTACATGAGCCAGGGCCACAGAAAAGCTTGACCAGATAAGGCCGCAGGCAAGTGCCAGAAAGTAGCCCTGCATATAATTACTGTCAAAGCTGAGTTCTCTGCCCGATGCAATAACAAGTCCCGCTCCGATCATCCCGACAAGGGCGGTAATCATGATGGAGAGTTTCAGCTTTTTATAAAGAATTACTGAAGAAAAAACCACTATCCAGAATGACCAGGTCATGGCCAGTATTCCACCTTCAGCCAGTGGTGCGCGGCTGAGCGCCATATAATAAACGTAATGGTAAATAAAAATTCCCCAGACGCCCAGGGAAAGAGCTTTCAGATCTGGAATAAAAAGAGTGAAGGAACGTGTTGAAATGATGTCCTGCACATAGAGAAAGAGAGCTGCACTGGTGAAGCTGAAGAACATCAGTTCTTCCGTTGACAGTTCGGCCAGTCCCGAACCGGTTGCTGCCGGAAGACTTGCCCAGCAGAGGATAGCCCCCATTGCGTAGAGATAATATTTCATAGTAAGATGAGGCACATCTGAACAGTTACAGTTTAGTGTCTTTCCAATTTTCAGGTACTCGCTGAATGGTTACCTAAAAAGTTAAGTTTTTTTTCTGCCGGCCCAACTCTGGAAGATAATACTGCCAATAATCAGGCTCAGTCCGATAAAGGTCGCGGGGTGTATCGCTTCTTTCACCACAAAATTCAGGATAAGAAGCGAAAAAAATGGTGTTATATAGATCAGATTGCCAATTTTTGCTGCCGATGAGGTTAACTGCAGGGCTGTAAGCCATAGGGCAAAGGTGATACTCATCTCAAACAGGCCGATATAGATAAGTGGGCCCCAGGCTCGGCTGACCGGAATCGTAAAACCCTCGCTCAACAGACAAAACAGCGTACTATAGATCATCCCAAAGAAAAAACCGGTAAAGAGCTTAACCACGGGATCAAGCCCGTCTTTTGCATTGAAGAGCCAGTAGGAGGCCCAGATAAGGGTTGAACCTGCTGCCAGAAATACACCAAGGCTACTAACATCTCCAAAGCCGAGGAGTTTTCCTTTTGTGGAAATAACTACGGCTCCGGTAAAGCTGATTACAACTGCAAGGAGTTGACTTTTGCTGAGTGTTTGTCCAAGGATGGGGACCGAAAGCAGGGTAAGAACAAGCGGCCAGCCATAGTTCAGGCTCATGGCAATCTGGCCGGGCAGGATCGCATAGGCTTTAAACAGAATTACATAGTAGAGAAAGGGGTTGAGAAACCCAAGGAGTGCAGCCCGGATCAGACTTTTAGGACTGTTCTGCAGGAGCAGAGCAATCTTGCCCTGAAAGCAGAGAATAACAAACAGGGCAAGGGTTGAAAACAGTGTGGAATAAAAAAGCAGTGTTGCAGGTGTAACATCGCGCAGAGCTATTTTAAAGGCAGAGGCTGCTGTTGCCCAGAAGGTTACGACCATCAGGGTCAGAATGTATGCCTTTGTCTGCTTTGTCACGTAAAACTCATTACAATATTACATCAGAGGAAATTATTCAGCGTCTTCTCGAAATTAGGTTAAACTCGAACATGTAACACATGTAACTGTTTAGCAGTACTCCAAATTTTTTCATTTTGGGCTTTGAAGCATACTTGTGCTATGCGAGAAGGCCAAAATGGACGTAGTTGGAGTGCTGCTGAATAGTTACCATCAGAGAAGGTCACCCCGGTCACCAAGATTCCCATATCTGTGATAATTATTACAGATTGATTGCTGTCTGAAGTAGTGCAGTAATTCCAGACGGCCTTCCATATATACCGGGCTTCTTGAAATAAAAAAACCGTTTTTTGCAGCTTCCTGAAAAAGCTCTTCAGGAACCCTCTCAGGTGCTGCATAGCGGATACGTTCTGTATCCTGCAGTTTCTGAATTAGGTCCTGATCACTTTCAAAAAGTACCCTGCCATTCTGGAGTAATTCCTGGCCATAGCGTCCTTCAAGAAAGGTGGTCACCGTGTTGCTTAGCTCCTCTGGGATACTGACAGAAAACTCACATCCCGCTACCCGTGCGGCAGCAATTCGTGCCAGTGTCTCAAACAGTGAATCATCTTTATGGAGACGAATCCGCATGCGCTTGATTGGCAGATAGCGAAGAATATTGTCCTGACCGCGCAGGTGGAAGTAGTCTTCCTGTTTTCCAAATTTTTGTTCCATTTGATACAGATAGCTTTTTATTGCCAGGACGGTTTTTGCTATATCTCCATCATATTCTGCAAATGCGTTCCAGTTTTGCATGATATCCCACTTGTTGGCCAGGCGGAGAAGATCGCTTTCTTGACTAATGACTCCCGTCGGAGGATTGGCATATTCTTCAAACTCCATAAACTGGGAGACATAATCCGGGCTACCCGCTTTAATGCCAGGGCCGATGGCAGATTTTCCCATACCGCCAAAGGGTTGTCTGAGAGTAATGGCTCCAGTTGTTCCCCGGTTGATATAGAGATTTCCGGCTCGAATCTTGTCCTGCCACTGTTTCTGTTCTTGCTGGTCCAGACTTTCCAGACCACTGGTGAGACCAAATCCCGTCTGATTAACAAGTTGTATGGCGTGATCAAGATCGTCGGCGCACATAACTCCAAGTAGCGGGCCGAAAAATTCTGTCATATGATCATAACTACCAGGTTGCACGCCATATTTAATTCCAGGTGACCAGAGCTGCGGGTTTTCATCCTGCAAGGCAGGTTGTAAGGCCCACTCTTCCGTCTTCTGAAGTTCATTAAAACCACGCTGCAAATCACCGGTTGGAGGCTTGATAAGGGTGCCCAGTTTATTGGAGAAATCCCAGGCAGACCCTACATGGAGACTTTTTGCCGCATCGACGAGCTGTTGTCTGAAATGGGGATCGTTATAGATACTTTTTTCAAGAATAAGCAGGGAGGTGGCGCTGCACTTCTGCCCTGAGTTTCCAAAGGCTGAAGCGATTACGTTTTTAATAGCCTGATCCCGATCAGCCATATCGGTGACAATTGTTGCATTTTTGCCGCCGGTCTCCGCTGCAAGATAGATTCCAGGAGACTGCTTTAGGATAGACAGCCCGGTATCCGTTCCTCCGGTGAGAATAATAAAGTCAATTTCCGGGTTAGCGGTCAACGATGGCCCGATATCCCTTCCAGAACAGGGAATAAACTGAAGCGTGTTCTTTGAAATACCTGCGTCCCAGAAACATTGACACAGCTGCCAGGCAACAAGCACTGCGTCCGATGAAGGCTTGAATAGAACGGTGTTTCCAGCCGCAAGGGCAGCAGCGACTCCGCCGCAGGGGATGGCTACAGGAAAGTTCCAGGGCGAAATAACCAGGCCAACACCTTTTCCTTTGACCCGGATATTGGAGTTTGTTTCATACTGCTGTACGGAATAGGGGTAAAATTCTGTGAAATCAATGGCTTCAGAAACTTCGACGTCGGCCTCTGTAAAGACCTTGCCGGTTTCAGCAGCTGCTGTCCCGAGGAGATCACCACGTTTTTTTCGCAGCTCCATGGCTACTTTTGCAAGGATTTCATGGCGTTCTTTGGCGCTTTTCAGCCGCCAACCGTCAGGGTCCTGTCTTGCTGTAAGAACGGCAGAGTCAATATCTTCTTTTGTTGCCAGTGTAAATCTGGCAGCACATATTTGCTCCGCATGTTGATTGGGATCCATGGCGTCGCAGGTTTTTCTCTCATCAAATATTTCACGGCCACTGATTACAAGGGGGAGTCTAAATGGTGCATCGCTACTTTTCTGCATCCATTTGCTGCGAATACCTTCCGCCCATTTTCTATTGGCTGCAAGTGACCAGTCAGTATCCGGTTCGTTTGTGAAATGGTTCTGATAGAAACTGGATATTTGTACAGGGAAGGTTTCGGTGTTTCTATCCTGAGTACGGTTTGCTCCCATACTTGCCTGGTCTAACCCGTCACAGGATGTTGAAAAACTCTTCTCCAGAAAATCCCACTCGGAAGAGTTCACTACAAGTCCCGGGGCGTAGCGAAGAAAATTTTCCTCAGCCGTGTTTTCATCAAGTCTGCGAATCAGATAGGCAATAGCATTGATAAATTCATCCTTTGTTGCCACAGGGGCATAAAGAAGTACGTCTCCGGCTGTTTCCTGCAATGCCCGGCGGACATGATCGGCCATACCTTCAAGCATCTCGAAGTAAAAGTAGTCGGTTACACTGTTTTCTTTTGCGAGCACTGCCGCATAGGCAAGTTCAAAGAGGTTGTGGGAGGCTATCCCTAAATTGACGGCACGAATATTCTCCTTTTCCATACCATAGGCGACCATTCGTTTATAGTTGGCATCCACTTCAAGTTTGTTGTCATAGGGGGCAAGTGGCCAGTTAAAGAGTGAAGACTCCAGTTTTTCCATCTCCATATTGGCCCCTTTCACGATGCGCAGCTTGATGGGGGCGCCCCCTTGGGCTACTCGTTGCCGTGCCCACTCGGTCAGCTTTTGCTGCAGGGGATAGGAATCCGGAAGATAGGCCTGGAGAACAATCCCGGCTGAAAGATCCTTAAATTCATCCTGCTCCAGGGTAGTCATAAAGAGTTGCAGAGTGATTTCCAGATCCCGGTATTCCTCCATATCAAGATTGACAAATTTTGCTGTTTTTGAACCATCATTTTGAATAAAATAATGATTCCTGGCTGCACGATAGATTCTGCTCAGTCGTTCACCGAGCGTTGCCACGGTCTGATCAAAGGCAAGAGAACTGATCTGGGAATAGAGGGTGGATATCTTAATAGAAATATATTCGATATCGGGATCTTCCATATCATGAAGATAGCTTGCCATTCGCTTGTCTGCCTGTTCTTCGCCAAGCACAGCCTCACCAAGATGGTTGATGTTCATCCGGATCTGTTGCTTGCGGCGGCGATGGAGATGAGCACGCAGGGCTTTTTCTTCTCCAGGGATAATGGCGCGGCTGCTACTGCTGCGCATCTGCTCAATCATTTTTGGCACAGCAAAGGTGGGGAAGTGGGTGCCAATGCCAACAAACATCTGGATTAATAATTTTTCAACGTTCCCAAAAAAGTTGGGAAGTCCATATTCTTCGAGCAGGATCGCAATCTGTTTTGCCACCCGCTCGGGATCGCTAGGGCGAAAACTCTGATCAATTATTTTAGTCAGGAGGATTTTATCTGCCGGATTGTTCAACAGGCCGGTCATCTGCTGCTGAATTTTTTCTTCCTCGGAGGTTATCAGTTCGTTTGCTCTGTTCTGCCATGATCTGGCGAGTTGTATAGCCTCTTCTCTGATCGTGGATTCCCGTGTTGTCTGCATACTCTCTCCTGCATAAGATGAATTGGGATCTATTACTGAACTGCTCTCTATGTCTTAGTTCTCAGTTTCGATTCTGTACAATTAAATCGTACTCGTGATGAATTTTATTTGGGTATTTGTCGATTCACCTTTACCTTGCTCGATGAATTTGCTTGACTACTAAGGTAGTTCTGTTATTCACAAGAATTGATGCACTGACCGAGTAAATGAACTCTTCGGGGATTTGTAACGTCTAGCTGTGCAAGGATGTTAGGATGTTTCCGGCGTGTTAAACTCCGTTGTAAAAAACGGAATAACCAGAAATTGGAGAAAAAATGCAAACAAAAAAGATAAGTGCACTTGTTGGTGCAACGCTTGCCGGCATGCTGATGCTGAGTCAGGCAAATGCCGCTGATTTGAAGATCGGAATCATGGTACCAACCACCGGTTCCGAGGCAACAGCCGGAAAAGATATGGAAAATTCCATTAAGCTTGCTGCCGAGGAAATTAATAAGGCAGGTGGTGTATTGGGTATGAATATTGTCACTATTACCGGTGATGATGGCTGCGATCCTCAGATGGCAACCTCTGCTGCTTCAAAACTGGTTTCAAGTGATGTTGTTGGTGTTGTTGGCGGCTATTGCTCCGGTGCAACCCTTCCAACCCTTAAGATTTATGGTGATGCCGGAACTCCTTTTGTTGTGGCTGCAGCAAACTCCACCAAGCTGATTGATGCCAATCCCGGAACATCTTTCCAGATCAACTCCACTGGTTTTGATCAGGTGAAAAGTGCTGTGGATTTGTTTCAGGCCAAAGGTATCAAAAAACTGGCCATTGTTCATCAGGGTGATGGTTACTCCGAGGATCTTGCTAAACTGACCAAGGAAAAATGGACTGCAATGGGCCTTGAAGTTGTTGCCTATGAAGTTGTTAATAAAGGCGAGCAGGATCAGTCTTCCCTTGTTACCAAAATTAAATCTAAAGCTCCTGACGCTGTTTTCTGGACTGCCTACTACTCCGATGGCGCCTTACTGATTAAGCAACTTCGTCAGGCTGGTTTTCGTAACCTGATTGCAGTAGGGGATGGTTCCAACTCTCCAAAACTTCTTGAGATTGCAGGAAAGGCTTCAGAGGGTGTTTTCTGTTTCTCCAACCCAGCTGCTGATTATCTGCCAGCTGCCAAGGCTTATACCGCAAGCTATAAGGCAAATTACAAGCAGGCTCCCGATGCATACGGACCACTTGCCTATGATGGTATGAAACTGATGGCAGATGCTATCACCCGTGCCGGTTCCACTGATAAAGCTGCTATTGTTAAGGCTTTGAAAGAAACCAGTGCATTTACCGGTATCACCGGTGCTGTTTCTTTTACCGATAAAAACACTCTGGCAAAAAGCAACTTTGTTGTACTTGTTGCTAAAGATGGAAAATGGACGTTGAATAAGTAAGTAAACGCTTCATAGTTAGACTTAAAAAATCGGGCTTCTGCAAATTGCGGGAGCCCGATTTTTTTTGGTTTGAGCTAGCCGTATCTTTTTAATGGAAAAAGGATTTATTATCTTTTCTTTAGCTCGGAGTGAAGGATAATAAGTTGTAGATCTTTTAATAAAAAAAATCATCGAATTATCTGGCTCGTGACAGTATGCTCGATATGGGTATATACAAGAAATGCTTAGCCAGCCTATGCACAGAGAAAACAGACATTTGTTTACCTGTTATCAACTGATCCATGGTGCTAAGCAGCCACCCGCATATTGCCCCAACAAGCAGTTGATCGTAGCTCATAAGGTCCATAGTTCAGAATTTTATGTTGAAAAATTCGGTGGTTGGGGCCGGGTCACACAAAGGCAACTAGAAAACGCTGGTTATACTGTCACAGGAACTAACAGCAGCAGGGAGGCCCTGAAAAACATCCAGGATAACCCGGAACAATTTGATCTGCTTATCACTGATCAGACCATGCCCGGGCTTACCGGTGTGGAGTTGGCCAAGGCCGTGATGAAACTGAACCCAGGTTTACCAATCATCCTCTTTACCGGGCATAGTAATGTTGTCTCTAAAGAAGAAAGTCTGGCCATGGGTATCAGGAAATTTATCAAAAAACCAGTTGTCAATGATGAGTTGATGATCGCTGTACAATCAGTTTTTGGGGATGATTGAAGCATTCTCTTCTTGTTCTTTTCCCTCTAACATCAGGAGATGTGCATTCAAGATGCTCCATGTATACTCTTCCGCTCGCTTTTCAATAGAGCACAGTATTTGATTCAATCTAACCGGCAGTATGGCAAGGAGATACTGTTCATCTATGGGAAAAGAAGTAAGCCGTCCGAGCTAGCACTGACTATGCTTCTCCCTTGATATTGCCCGATCGAAGATATTAATATATAAACAGTACTCCAACTTGAGGTGTCTCTTGTTTTCGGATACACCATTTTACTGGGAAAAGCCAAATAGAGGTGTGCAAGGGCAATATTTACCACTCCTGGACGGAGGAAGGTTTTGATCCTTCCTGAATCCTCTCAGATCCAAAAAATGTATCGACGATTCTTGATCACGAATTAAGAATTAAGCAAAGTCTCCCTGGCACTGATACGTCTCCTTTATCAGATCACTCCTTCCGTTTACCACTAAGCCCCATTACCACATAGATGGTGATCATAAGAGGATATACATACAAGCCTTCTATAAAGCGGCCCTGGTAAAAAAGGTACATACTGAACAGCAGACTTAGGATTAACAATAATAGCAAAATTTTGGCCAATAGGCGGTTCATGGGTACTCCTTCGGTGTTTCAAGATAAGTTTGTAAATGGGCTAAGGCTGTGGGGATGGTCCCCCCCCCAGTCCTTGCGAACATTGCATATCCCCTGTCAATTCAATTGCATAAGCACTGGCAATGTTAAGCACTCCGAAGTAAGTGTGCTGTTTACCTTCTTCCTGATTCTTCTCGAAACCAGTGAGTGAGTGAGTGGGGCTCAACTATCTGAAACACCAAATCTTAAAAGCAACACTATCAATCTCAAGTTTGCTTGGACAAACAAGAAATTGTAACTGGCAAAAGGAAGCTTCACTTGCTTTTAATGATGATTGAATCACTTTAATACATCCCTAACGGCTCGACCAAGGTGAGCTATTGAATAAGGTTTTTTGATGAACTCCCCAGCCCCGAGTTGCAGAGCCGCTTTAACATCATCACTTTCAGAAAACCCACTGACAATGATTGCCTTCTGGTTGGGATACAACTTAATTATTTCTTCATACGTTTGACGTCCGTTCATACCCGGTTCCATCAGCATATCTACTACGATTAAGTCAACAGGCTTTTCCTTTATAAATTTGATGGCCAATTCACCAGAACAAACTGAATCAACAACGTAGCCTAAAGTTAGTAACATTTGACAGGCAATGTCCCTTAGTTGCGGTTCATCAGAAGTGGTTCCCTTTGTTTGAACAGTATCTTCTGTTTTTAAGTGGATTCTCTGCTGTTTTTTTATACTGCCATTTCAATGATTGGCAGCATTCCAACATAAGC
>Ga0307929_1001533_pt1 | contig 17117 bp, 18 predicted proteins | sample AceLakmetage1330_FD_203160 | JGI IMG/M metagenome (GOLD analysis project Ga0307929, IMG submission 203160) | Saline water microbial communities from Ace Lake, Antarctica - #1330 | ecosystem: Environmental > Aquatic > Non-marine Saline and Alkaline > Saline | place: Antarctica: Ace Lake...
CCAATAGAATGGTGATCAACAAGATAAAAAGCTTCTTCATAGGTGCTCTCCTTTTTAAATTAAGTTATATAAGGTACACATTGATATAAAAAGCTAATTAGTATTTTTCTACAAGAATAAATCAAAAGTTTCAAGGTAAATCCATGTAGGTCAGCGATTGTTCCCGTAGATCCTCTAAAAACTCTATTTGTTTATGGCTCATAGCCAGCCACAAGACTTGATACAGGGGAATCAATCCAATATTGCAGCGTGTCCAGGTCACCGCAGTTCAGCTTGCCACCAAACATATCATAACTCAGGTCATCACTGATATACAATCAGTTGGTCCCAGAAATAAGGATTGCCCATTTTTTGCCCACTTTAAGATTTTTAATGACTATTTATTCTGCCTCTGCTGTTGTCCCGCTGTGCTGGCTTTGGCTTCCACTCCGGATCCCATTCTTGATGCCTCAGATCCCATTCTTGATGCTTCAGACGATTTTTTTTTTCCGATTCCGATTTCGATGGAATAATATGCTTATAAATTTCATCAGGACTCACTTTGAACATTTCTTTTTCAACCCATCTGCCTTTTTGGGCTAAAAATTCGTGCAGGTCGTATTCATCAGCCAACGAACTACATTTTACACTATGTACCAATTCCAGTCTGTAGTGTGCGTAATGTGGGTCATTTAATAACTCGTCTTCTCTGATGAGTGGAGCTCTACTTGTAAAACCCACCTTCATTAATTCTGGATATTTTTTAGATTTCATAAAATAAATGGTAGGGTAGTAACCCTTTTCCTTTCCATAGCCGCCCCTAGAATCGTAGGTAATATAGTCTGTTCTATAATCTTCAAGAGGTAATATTCCTGGATTTTTCATAGATATAAATTTTAATAAGTTGAAGTGGATGTCCATTTTCCCTGCCCCTCATGAGTTGAATTTTAGTTACCTATTATTTTCGCCAATGGAAGATATTAGCACCAGCAAGCAAAGAGGGAAAGTGTTTATCCGGTGTTAAGATTAAGCGCAAATAAACACCTTAACTTATCTTTACATTCCTGCCAATTCATTTCTTTACGCTTTTATTTACACGTAATCATTAGGTTTTTTGACATGGGGAACATGATTAAGTTTCTATACCTTGTTGGTAGGTGTAACGCTGTCAACAAACTGACAGGTATTTATGATCCGGTGATAAGTGTCCGCCAAAAGACCCTTGGCAATATTACCCTGATCATAGTGGCCATGGATTGGCTATTCAAAAATACAAAGTCAGTCCAATTTTGATCAAAAACAGCTAAGACCTTTGGGAATAAAGACTATACTCTATTTTATGACTTGCTAACATTTGTAATAAAGTTAGCCAGTGCAATAGAATGAACCTGGTTAATGTTCAATTCAGCACTTCGGGCGACCCCTTCACAGGTAGCCTGTCCCGCTTCCATTATATGCAAATGCTTAGTCATCAATGGTTTCAAAACTTCCCGGCGGCGTTTTTTTCCGTTTTCTAAGAGACTTTTACAAATCGAGAAAGGGACGGGAGAGGTTTCAATAGCTTCTATGGTCAAAGGGTCCCCATTTGCTATTGCTGCACTAAAGGTCTTCTCAAAGGCATTCCCGGCGGCCCTCATGATATGGCGTAATTCAATGACTCGCATTGTCTGCTCAAGCTGCTGGATATCATTTTTTTTTGCCCCTTTCTCCAGCTCCATCCGGTAAGCATCAATTCGTGACAGAAAGCTCCTGTTTCGAATCCGCTCTTCAAGTAATAGTTTCGCCGATTTTCTCAAATCAAACAGGAGGTGTTTAACTTTTGAAGGCTCAAGTTTGTTCGAATTTTTAGAAATTATTGCCTTTTCGCTGTGATAATTTTTGCTAATTATGCCACAACCTTTCTTGAAATTCGACACAAGCATCTGGCAGTTTTCCTCGAAAGGCAGACGGATGAGACCCATTCGAGCATCGAGATTTATGTGAAGATTTAGATCTATGAGAGGATTTAGATTTATCATGGTCTTTTTTTCCTTTATATTTATTTTTCAATACTTCCATTTCCGATGAGAACAGGCAGTTGCCCCACCTGCACCCAGGTTATAAAATATTGACCGGGTAGCACTGGCATAAATAACTTGATTTACTCCATGTGTGGGAATGGCATGGGGGGCAGCTTTTTAATTCAATCAAAAAAAGGCTCAGATTTTCAACAAAACCCTTAAATTCATTAGCTCACTGCCCATTGTAAACAGATCCCAGGCTTACGGCTTGAGAGGCCGTCTGGATTGAAAAAGAAATGTTCAAAGTGAGCCCTTTGGCATCCTTACGAACTCAAAAGTAGGGCTTGGTTCTAAGCTCGGCCACTTTTGACAGTACACATCATATAGCAATAGTTAAACAATTGAAACTTATTATTATATTTGATTGTCGACTGTTTTGGTGCATATCCACTGGCCGACGTTAGAACCAACCCCCAAAAGTACTTTACAATCTTTTGAAAAAATTCATTGCAAATAGGGAAGATGATTAAAGAAAATGTAAAATACTTTTGAAGGATGCCAAAAGCGTTATGGAAAAATTAATTTCCATCCAAGTGAGGTTTTATAACTTCCCAGATCTCTACCACAGAATTTATAAACGCTTGGATATAAATTTTGGGAATATTTGTCGATAGATCTATTGCAGGTTTAACAGACTCAAGTTCCTTGCCTAGTCGATGTGGTATAAACATTGATAGAGCACATAATTCTAGATCTTGGCCAGGGATCCTGACCCCTTGGTAGTATAAAGCATCTTCTGCTTTATTATATATTTGATCAATTTCTTCTTTATCAAGAAAATTCATAAAAAATCTATTAAAAACAACGGGATCACCAATGTTATAGATTTCAATACTATTCCTTTTATGATTAGCCATAATAGTTTTAATGCTTGTTGACAATTCGATAAAGCTTGTTTGATTAATCCAGTCAAAACCATCTTTTTTTCCAACAGCCCTTACATCATTATAAAGTTCTATACGCTCACCTTTCAATTTTTCTATCAACTGAATTATTTCTGGCGTATCCTTTAACTTTTCTTGCCTTGCTTTCTTGTTTTTTATTTCCATTATTGAATCGCCTAATACCTTTTGGCAAAGACCAGAGATTGTATCTGGTAATTCACCTTTAAAATTTTTTAAGTCTTCTGCTAAATTTTCAGGTAAACTCACATTTATTCGTTCTGCCATGATTTCCTCCTTAGTAAATAAACACACGCTATATTTTAGCATATGCAGTTATTACACACCCATCGTTTGAGATTAACACTACTTTATTTTTGCATTTATCAAAATTTTGAATGTCGCTAACAGAAAGTCCCGATTTTATTTTGGGCATATCTTTCTGGAAAAATTGTACTTCTTGAGCATGTCCTCTTTTTTTTGTGCAACGGCCATACAGGAGAATTAAATTTATATGAGCTGCTTTAAAACCTCTTTGTCTGAATCTCTGGATGGCATGATTTGAAAGTCTCATAATCCTCCTATATGTGTTTGTGAAATTTACCTATCCATAACAGGAGGCGGTGTGTATTGTCAATAAAAACTTTAAAATTCATGCTCATTATTTTATAACATACTTAAATTCATGGTAATTTTTTTAAACAAAAGGGCTATAACACATTTTTACCTTAAGGATGTATGTGTTTGGTTTTTTATTAAAAATTCATACACACTAATGGAAAATATTTAATAAATAATAGAGAATTTAGTGGTAGATGATGCAGCCAAGGCACATGCTTTCCTTGATCCATGCCGCCGCAGATATCGCCGGGGAGAATTACCAGAAGGAGGGCAAGGATGAGTTGGTGCAGTGTGTTGAGCTCATCAATAACGCCGTTGTTGGTGGTCAGGGTATCAAAAGGATTCTGAAGTTCCACACGGATATCCAGAAGGTCTGGCGTCAATCAGTAAGGGAATATACAGAGAAGGATGCAAGGCAAGTGCTCAGGTGATGAGAGAGAGCAGCAGTAATTATAAATATACTTGCTTATATAAAAGCACATGCTTATGGTAAAAAATATTTTTAAACGTATTTAATTTTTTAGAACAAATTTAGTGACCAGGGGGGATCTGTTATGTGCAAGGCTGTACTGATAATATTGATTGCTATTTTTATAACTCCAGTTCAAGCAATAGCTGAGTTTGAGTTAAATCTATCTCCAGAAGAATTTGCTAAAGAAACCGATGCTCTTACAGTAGGAGATCTTGGAGTAGGAGAATTTGCTTTAATTGGAAATGTATATATACAGTTTTGTGAGTTTAATGATAAAATGATGCTCAGTAAAGATACTTTTGTTCTAACAGAAAAACCGGAGTACGGTACTTATTATAAAGTACGAAGACTTCCAAAGAATAAAGTTTCAATAGAAATATTATCGTCAGAACCAAGAGAGATAAAAAATGCTTTTATAAATTTTATAAAATCAAATATCTTATTTCTTTATTCCTGTGATTCTTTATCTATAGATCTTTACGGAATATCTCGATCACCTTCAGACTTATTGACAGTTAAAGAAGTAGAAGGTTGTTCATCTCTAAAAGGTCTGCTTGAAAAAGCCAAAATACTCTATTAGATAACAAAAAAACATAGTCAACAAGGTATATCTTGTTGACAGCGTTACCCTTGTCAATCCCTGGCGTGGGTAAAAGCGTTGCAGCGACGTTTTTAAGAACCATGATATGTGGGGGTAAAAATACCGCATCGGTACTATTGTCTCTGTGCGTGCAACAATCCCCAGCACCAAAATTCATAACCATGTTAGCCTGCCAATTGACGTATGGGCAATAAGACCCTAATTTGCCCGTTTGAAGAACCACCCCGTTTCCAACTTAGGATCATACCCGTTTTAATTAAAATCCTCTTAAACTCGCAAAAAATACCCCTTGTCCACCCTTTCAGCCCTTGGAACAAATACCCTTTGTAAACCTATTCTTTTGAACCCATGCCGCTTGGCCTTGCCCGGGGACCTCGGTTTTTTGTTGCTTTTCCAATTGAAAATGGAAGCAGCAGCTCACAAATTTGATTATACAGATAAAATTTGTGCGGTCATAATCTTTGGGGTTGTCTGAGAACAGGCTTCAGGGGGGGGTAAATATGATGAAAAGTGGTTAGTTGAGCCGGTGCATGGTTATTATTATGTCAGAGTTGCTTGTTATGATCAGTCGTTTATTTTTTGCCTTCTCTGCACATTTTTTTATTTTATGGATTTTTTTAATTAAGATATCGCATTGCCCTACCAGTTGTTTATATTCTTTATATTTGAAGTCTATTATAAGTCTGTCTTCTTCTTTTGAAAATTTGGGAATCCCGTATTTTTGAATAATTTTCAGTTGTTCAAATGAAAATCCCCTTTGCTGCAACCTTTTCTGAGCATGCTTTGAAAGCTTCATGATTTTTTATCTCCCTTAAAAAAGCAACGGGCCAGCAGAGATATATTTCTCCACCAACCCGTTGCCTTTGTCCTGTTTTTGTTTTCTATTTAAAAGAAGTTTGAAATGATGTTGAGGATCAGCAGTACGATAATGATAGTAAATGTGTGATTATAGAATTTCAGAATACCTTCCAGGTAATCTTCTATATTGTTAATTTTGGTTATGTATCTTAACGGAAAATGAATAGGGCATGATGTATTGACAATTCCTTTTTTACAAATACATCCCCGTTCTATTGCTTCTTCTGTGCTGGGTTTTAAAGCAAGTGCATATCTCATTTTTAATCTCCTGACATTGTGTTGGAAGGAAAAAGCTTAAAAAAATAGCCTGGTTCAAAAAAAGGATATGTCCGAGATTTACCCCAATTTGAACCAGGCTAAAAAAACAGCCATTAGAACATGTACTTACCGGCTTTATGATATTGGTTATCGAGATTATCATCGGAAGACCAACTATTCAGAGAATAATTGTGGTGGTAACTTTCTGTATCTGACCCAAAATCATCATTCATTTCAACATCATGATCATCCCAGTTTTCTTCATACCAATTTGTTTCCAACCAAAACCAACTGTCCATAATAAATCTCCTGCTTTAAGAAGTTAATATTGAATATCTCAAAAAAATCTCAAACAAAAATTTAAAAAAATAATGTCTTTTATTGTAAAAAAAGAGTAGGGTGAAAGGGAGGACGGGGGGGAGAAGAAACAAAAACAAGGTAGAGTCAAATCATTTTAAAGTTTGATGGGTACTTCTATCAATATTGGTTAAATTTTTTGGTTATATGATTTTGATATTCGAACTTATTAACCTTTAGGCTAAAGTTGGCAAGTACTGTTAGGCGTGTTTATCCGGGAATCTTGTAATTATTGTTGATGCTAAAGAAAATAAAAAAGGCAATGCCATAATGACACTGCCTTTGTTTGAAATCATATTGTGGGTAAGACTATTTTTTTAGTTTCTTTCTACTGACTCCGGCAAGACCTATAATACCAAGACCGAAGAGAAGGATTGTGGCTGGTTCGGGTACTGGAGGAGGTGTATCAGGATCTGGGTCTATCACAGTCGGAAAAGCGAACTCACCACCTAGAGTGTTACCCAGGTTTCCAAAATCTACCGTATCCAACAATTCGCCTGACTTGGAGTATTGCTCGAACAAAGCCGATAAGCTGTTCCTATCACGCACCCAAAGTGTTTGATCGGCATAGTCCAATGCAAGTGCTGCATTCAAATTGTGACCCGTGTTAAAGCTGCTGAGCAGTACACCATCCATTGACCAGTTATCAATAACATCAGAGCCTGCAAATCCAGAAACCCATAGGGAATTGTTGGTATTGTCATATGTGATACCAAGTTTAGTTCCATAGTCGCCCACGTTAAACAATATCTCAGGATTAGCCCAGTTGAGATCAAAGCGATATAAATTGCTCCCAAAATCATTGCTTATGGCATAGTTGTATTCACCATCCGTCGCACCATCATGAAAGCTACCATATTCAAAAAACCCAGGGTGGCTATAGGTTACGCCTGTAAAAACACCATCCAGCGTATATTGTTTTCCTGTAATATTAGGGTAGCTATAGTCATTAGATACAAGCGTGTTAATGGTATCTTGTACTGCTATGGTAAATACATCTGCGTCATTATCCCACCGGTGTATATCTGTTCCATCGATGGCATAAATACCTCTGTTAACTGAATCCCCATCCCCATTTGCAAGATACAATATGCTGGTTGGTGTTGCAATTACCTGTTGTGTACTTCCCACTATAATCAGCAAGCCAGTTAAAAATAATAATAAGTATTTTTCCATCTTCTCTTTTTCCCTAAAAATAAAAAACCAAATCACCATAATGGCAACCCGGCTATCTCATTGAGACCCGAAGCTTTCCGTCCCTGTTTCACAACAGGTTTGGCTTTTTAAAATAACAAATCCTTTATATGTTAAGCAAGAATCATGCACAGTTGCTCATTATAGTGGAAAAATTGTATTTTTATTTATTTATTGATCGAAATAAAGAGAAATTGTTACTTTGTGGTATTAAATAGATATAAGCATTTATGTAATTTGCTTCCTATAAATAAGTAAGTTTATGCTTACATGGGGGTAATCTTGATACTTAATGATAAGACCGATTCCAGCAAACCACCTGCACCCTTATTGGAGCCCACCACTCATGAGCACCCAACTGAACTATAACAAATTAAACTTTGTAGACACTAAGAACGATATTATTACCTTACGATCACTTTTAAAATATTTTTAAAAATAAAAAAGGCCCCATGAACGCGGACCCCCCCCCGGGAAGAATAACAAAAGTTGGCGAGTGTTGGATTGTGATATTATTATTGTAAGAAAATGAAAAAGGCAATGTTATTGCTGACACTCCCTTTTCATACGGATAATTATTTTAAACGCTGAAGAATCCCTTATGACGCGGTCATGGCTTTGGGAATTCCCTGATGATACCCACCTGAATTTGCATTAATGTAGCTCTCCAGCGCAATTCTCTGGGCAGAGGTAGTATCCTCAAACATTACCCGGACACTTCTCATGTCAATAAAACTGAAAGTTTGTTCCTGCTGGATGGGAGACTCTTCAATCACATGGAATTTCAATCCCTTGACAACAACACCATTGCCGACTAAAGCCATTTTACCGTCACATACATGCACATCCGGTTTTGAATCCAGATTAGCATATTCAAGTAAAAGTCCTTTCCAGCTGATATCAACAATACGCCCCAGCACTGTCGGGTCACCCACGGCAGCACAACTGCCTGGTTGCAAAGCCACGCGACGGACATTTCGCCTTTCTCCCATATTTTTCATGCTACTTCCCCCTTAGATTTCTGGCATCCTTATGATTTGTGGTCACTCCCTATCGTCAGGCATGTTACATGGATCTATCGTTACTTTGTGGTTCTCTCCAACCGCCAACAATAAGACCCAGAATCACGGAGAACAGAGCTACATTGGGGTTACCCCTAAGTGTGTATTTATACTAAAAGCACATACGTAATAAATATACAAGGGGAATTTCAAATTTTTAACAATAATTATTACGATACCTAATTTATGTGGAAAAGTTGTTTACCAGGTTTTTTGCTCTACCACCCGATGACCCTGGTTCCGGTGATTTGTCCAGGTGTTTGTGGTGTGGCCCTGGCGGTTCCATGACTGTGTTTCCTTGAATCTTGGGTTATATTGTCTCCGCTTGCATAGATCTTCTTTATCTATGGAAAGGCCCTGGAAATTTTAGCCACCTTTAAACTCGTTAACTTTTGCTCAAAAGTTGGCAAGATTAATATCAAGGATATAAAAAAATGCCCCTTCAAAAAAGGACAGGGCATTATATAAAAATGTAACACAGATGAAATCATTATTGATTGTCATCCAATAACAAAATCTTTTATGGAAAAAGGAGTTCTTAATATCTAACATGATCAACTATGTGTAGCTGTCCACATCAAAATCTGATCTTCTCATACTGTTTATTCACAAACAAATTATCAAAGGCAATGGATAGATTTTTATCCAAAAGAAATTCAATCATCTTTTCTTGAAGGAACTGTGAATAATTAATGGCATGTTCATTGTATCCCCCATCTGCTAATGCTTTATTGCACCATTCCCTGATTTTTTTGTGAAGGTCTTTAGGGTCTTCCAAGCTCCAGCCTTGTTTTAAGGAAAACATGGTCAAAAGGTATTTGGGGAAAGATACAGTGGATCTCTTGGTTTGACCTATATTGACATGAAAGCGGTATGTGTTTGTTGACATGATCATTTCTCCAGTCTATGGATAAATATTTATCCGAATCATATTTCAGATGTTTTATGGGTATCAATGTTTGGATAATTATTTATCCAGAATCGTATAGATGAAGAAAAATGGAATGAAATTATTCAGGTATATCTGTAGCTTTTACTATGGTGGGTTTCATTGAACCCGCAACAACTGGTTCCATTTGGTGGTGTATTCTGGAAATCTATAATTGCTTGCCCCTTTCCATGGGACATGTTCTGACAGGCCCATTGCTGCATAACTACCCATTCTTTGGTTGATACTGTCCATGGCCTTCATCAATTCATATGACCGTTCCCTATCAATGGGGTCAAACAAATCTCGCTGTGTCTGGTCTCTCCTGGCCAAAGAAGGAAACATGATCCCGGCTTTAGTGTAGTATCTGCCATGTTGAAAAATATCTTTTAGCAATAATCTGGAGATTTTTATCAACTCTGGAGTATCACGGGATGGCGTTCGCAATGTAGCTGTTCTGGAATTGTAATATGCAGCAGATTTAAACCGATTGGTCATCACATATACAGTTATGGCCTCGGCAACATTGTTATGTCGTCTGATTTTTTCAGAGCCCCTGGAGATGTACATTGATATGGCTTCCATCAGCTCATCAAAAGTTGTCAGGGGTTTCTTGAATGTCTGGGACACTCTCACAGATTTTCTTGGAGCAGGACTGTCCTTCAGTGGATAGCAGGATTCACCAGACAATTCTTTTTGCATCCGGATACCGTTTGTTCCCATCTTTCTTCTGATCATAGATGGTGATGCAGACACAAAATCAGATGCGGTCTTAACACCTCAGTATTTGAAATAGGGAACCAGACGTCGACCAATACCCCAGACATCATAAATAGATGTAATCTTTAGGGCTTTTTTTTGATTCAGAAACAAAGCAGTAACAGCACATCACTTTCATAACAACGTTAGGAATTATCAGCTTTATTTATTTGGTGTTGCAGGCTCGGTCCATAAACTTTTCAAATCGTTGCCATTGACTGTAGTGTCTGAGGTTGAAAATATAAGCAAATTCGTCTAAATGATTGTTTCTTCTGTCCTTAGGGCCATGGTTCCTCCAACAAGAAAGCTTATCACTACATCCCCACCAACACCAATAGGAAAACAAATTTCTTACATCAGTAATTGTTGTTTTTTTTGTTGTCAAACTATGTTTATTACCCTTATCTAATTCAACATTATTACAATATTGTTTTATTTTTTCATGTAAGTCACTTTTTACGATAAGTTTTGCCTCCTCTCTCAACCTCTTTGAAATAAAATTTTCTAAATCATCGGATTTTTCATTAAATTGGATTTGGATACGGCCGATTTTTTTACCACGATCTTCAAGAGCAAGAATTATTTTAGGTCCAAAAGCATTAACAGAAATAATATCCAGCTTAACAGTACCTTTTAACTGATCAGTTTTTGAATTAAACATCACGTTTCTGGCTTTATTTAGCCAACTATACACAATCTCACTGGATAAACCGAGTTCCAAAAATTGATCCGTTGTTATGCCAACTGCATATTTACGCTTCACTATCCCCTGTGACATCAAAATCCATAAAAACTCAAACCAGAGCAAAAGAGACTTATTGCTGTTATGGAAAAGTGTACCGGTTCGCAAGGAATATTGATGTCTGCACGATTTTGATTTGCACTCAAATACATTACGTTTCTCAAAATAATATGGTTGTTCTGTTGAATTACAACGGGGACAAATGTATTCTCCACCCCATCTTTTGTCCTTTATATACTCAACACACCTTTCTTCTGAATGGAAAAAATCTTCAAATTTATTGTTTATAAGATTAGTTTTTTGCTTTGATATTTTTTGCGACGGCATAAATTTTAACCTTTTATTATATTCCCGCCTTCGGAAAGTTCCCGTTAGTTATAGCGAATACAATACATAACAATACTTAAAGATACCATACGATAATTTCATAAATAATACATCAGCTCTTATATCTATATACATAACCTTGTCGCTTAGATCAAGATAAGTAATTGATTTTATTGATTTTATTTATAATATTTTCTTGACGAAACCATGAAAAAGGCTCATGTTGTTGTCAGTAAATAAAAACATAAAATTATCCAGGATGATGACCCAAGGGTCAGGACCGAAGGTGATAATAAAGGGGACAACTATGTCCATTATAAAAGACGGAATTGAATACGGCCTAAGCAGTAAAAAGAGAGGTTTTTATCTGTCGCATCTTTTTTCAAATAAAGATTTCCAGATACTTTCAGCTATAACGGAGCGTCAAAAGAAAAAATTCAAAAATAAAAAACTGATCCCATTTCCTCTGATTCAATTTCTCTGGGAACTTGATTTTTTACCTGTCATGAGAAAGCCAACAGAAGGCATTCGGGTCCCTGCATTTTTAAACCTTTTATCGCATGGTGAGTACAAAGATAAACGGCATCAATATAAAGGTATCTGGTTGAGGGATCAAATTGAAGCTGAAGAATACCCAGAAACAATTATAAACCATGAAATATATCTAAAAGTCCTTGGAGATAGGCACAGGCGGACCCCTGCTTCATATTTCAGAGACATACCTGGTACCATTATTAGATAGATTAAGCATATAAAAAACTAAACAACCAACCGGCTTGAAGTGCGAAGACTGAAAGTCCAGCAATACTGACCTCAACCGATTTCCTTTGCGACTTCAGACGTAATTTTGACAAGTTGTCAGCACTCAGTGCCTATACAACCCCACTTTCATGGAGATTGTTGGCCGATTTCATTTGCCCACATGTTTGTCTGGTTAATGGCTGAGTTCCAGTACATAGAGCCGTTTCACCTTTTTTCAAAAAAATCAACTGATAGCAGAATGTTACCCGCTTACAAGGCGGGGGAATAAACCTTTTACAAAAACAATTAAAAGTGAGAAAAGATTGACACCATACCCTTCAAATACTACAATTCCTATCCAACAGTTTGGTATAGGAGGGGTGTGTATGAAGGGTAGCATTCACTATCAAAAAGACAGAAACCGTTGGCGGGTGGTTTGGTACGACATTCGAGCCCGAAAAAACAGACATATATATCGTTATAATGGACAATATATGCCTTGCACTGTTTTCAAGATGAGAGGTGGACAGGTCCTCCTTGACATTAAAGGACGACCTTCTCCGGATAAAGACAAATGCCAAGGGTATGAGATGGCCAGGAAACTCCGAGCACTTATGCAGGGGCGCTGGGAACAATTTCTACGTGGAGAAGGCTCTTTCAGGATTGAAGAATTCACTAAGGATGGCTGGACAGATACCATTGAATACTATCAGAAGTGGATCACGGATGTTATTGAACCAGGAAGAAAACCTGCAACAATAAAAGGGTATAAATCATACGCAAGAACATGGATTGAGCCTTTTTTCACCGAACATCCTGTTCGGCTCCATGAAATTGAACTCGACACTCTGACCTCATTTTTGAAATTCATCATGACTGGACTCAAGAAAAAAACTAAAAGCGTTGACCCTAAGACTGATATCATTTTAAAGGTCCATAATGAGAATCCAGAGCTAAAAAGCCCGAGACTTAAAAAAGTTATAGAAAAAGAACATAAGCTTTCTATTTCAGAAAGCTGGATTAGGCGCGTCCTTGCCCGGCATAAAAAATCAATTACAACAGAAAAAAAGAAATCTTCAAATGTTGGAAAAACGGCAATGAACATTATGTCTTCTTTTCACGCTATGATGGATTATGCCTACAGATCAAAAAGAATTCCAGCCGTCCCCCCTTTTCCTAAAAAAGAAGACTACGATTTAAAAGGAAAGGATATTGATTATTTAACACCAGAAGATTTTGAAAAAGTTTTTGATCAAATACCAGATGAACACAAACCCATTTTTAAATTTTTACAACTTCATTTTAGAAGACCGGGAGAGGCTTGCGCCCTTCACAAGGTCGATTATGATCCGATAAATTCCTATTTTAAAATCCATCGGGCTATATCAGACAGAAAATTGGTTGACTCTGTAAAAACTAATTGGAAAAATCCCAAAATACACAGAATTGATTGCGACCCAAGTTTTGCAGGTATTGCCAACCGATTGCTATCTAAGAATTTAAACAGTCCTTTTCTTTTCGTGAATCCAAGAGCCAGAAAAGATGGCGGACGATACACTTTAGAGTCTATGCGAAACGTCTGGTATAAAGCTTGTGATGATGCTGGAATCAGAAGAATTTGGCAATACAAAGGATTGAAGCACACAGCATGCATGGAATTCATTGAAAACGGCGGTACCGGTGATGAATTGATGGTGATGACGGATCATGCTAAAAGAGAGTCTGTAGACCAGTATATGGAAATAACTTTACGCCGCAAAAGATTAGGAAGAGAACAGGCAAGAAAAAGGAAGGATCAGGCAGCCACCGAAAACGCTGCACGTTGGCAAAACGTTGGCAATGTAGTTCCGTTCAAGAAGAAAAGCTAATCATTTAAGTAAGTTGAACACGTGCTGTTTGGGTTCGATTCCCATGCACTTCCGCCATTATTTATAATGATTTCAGTAGCTTATCTTCAATAATTTTTCTTATAACGTTGGCAAGACGTTGGCAAGATTTTCATATTTGACTTTGATGATTATCTAAACAATCAGAAATATTTTTTTTATTTTTGATTGGAAGACCTCACAGTAAAATTTTATAATGACAAACATTTAAAAATAAAACACTCTATTTACAATAGAGTGAACGTTTCATCAAAGGGAATTCAAATTAATTTTGAATTCCCTTTTTTATTTCATGGAGGTGATGACAATGGAACTGCTTGCAGAAATAAAAACCTTTATATCTGTTTGCAACATGTAGTCGCCACATTGTCATCTTGTCAATATATAGTGCTGAAACGTACGGAAAAATTATTTCTGCAAAACCCTTAATGACTTAAAACATATTTTTCACAACAACAAGTACAATTTATTTTTAAGGCTATCTCCGATCATTGGAGGTGGCCTTTTTTTATTGAAACAATAAAAATTTAAGGAGGAAATGAATGAAAAAAAATATTACCCGATGATCCCAACTTGAAGATACCGGGTAATCCGTAGATTAAGGTAAGAATCTTAACTTGTCACCTTAACTCAGCATTTTGTCAGTAATAACAGTCATTCAAAGCGCAAAAATTAAGGTACCTCAAAAAAAGGATGAAAAATGCGAAAGTTTAAATTCGTGCAACCGCCAATATCAGGAAAAGAATCATGTTTAATCGTAAAACTCAATGGTGCAGGAGAAGTAAAAAATAAAATAAATTTGATTTATCAACAACAAAAAATAAAAGCTGAAGTAAAGCATAAAAAGATTGCAAAATTAATTTGTTTGCATTTATCCGAGCATGGCATTTTTGTAGAAGATAACGGCAAGGGAATATTTTTTTTGAACACCGGGGAAATTTACCAAATCACAAAGAAGGACAGGACTTTTTCGGCTTTCATTTTTGAAAATTACGGAATCTGTTCTGCTACCCCTGGCTTCAAAATTCTCGTTGGCACCCTTGATAACGAGTGCCTCAAAAACAACAAAATTGAAATAAAAAAACAATTTTATTTCAATGAAAATGATGGTTGCTTTTTAATCCCGACGGCAAACAATCAATTGCTGCGTTGCTCAGAGGGGGAGATCAAAGAAATAGCGAATGGTAGTGAGGGGGTTCTCATCAAGCCATCTGATGAGGTAGATCCATTCTCATTTATAAAAAATCCTAAAAAAAACAATATTAAACTCCAAGAGATCCTTGCTGACGGGCTTAGTTGTCCTGAAACATCCTCCTTTTTTCTTAATAACGAAGAAGCTGCTTTTCTGCTAGAAATTATTATTTTTTTTATATTGTTTTGTCAATCTATGCCTACGCGGCCAATTATTTTGGTGCGAGGTGAAAAAGGTACTGGGAAGTCAACACTGTTTAAAATGTTAGGTTTGCTTATCTATGGCAAATATTTCAAATTGTCCCTTATCCCGAGAGGGAGGAGGGATCTGGAAGTTGAATTTGCTAATAACACCTTTTGTTGTTTTGATAATGTGGATAGATCATTGAAACAATCGCAAAAAGATGTCTTAGCTGCAGTTGCCACGGGTTGTGGTATGCGAACGCGTCAACTTTTCACAACAGGCAAGCAAAAGCGATATTCTCCATTGCCAGTAATAGGGATGACAACTAGAACGACTCCTTTTTCTGCTGATGATGATGATCTTATTGAACGGCAAGTTATTTTTCAATTGGCTAAGCGTGATTCTTTTACGCCCGAGACCAAAATCATACGGAAAGTATTGCAAAATCGAGATTCCATTATGAGTTCTGTAGTAAACAAAATCCCATCCGTGCTTAAGGGATTGAAAACCGACTCTCCTATAGATGTTGGGCCATTCCGGATGGCAGATTTTTCTGATTTTGCAGAAAAGGTCGCAATACCAATCTTTAAGAATCGATATTCCAATGAAGAAATCGAAAAACGACTAGTAAAAGTATTTGTAAAGCTGCGAGCATCTCAGCAGGCTGTTTTATGCGCAAACCCCTTGCATTATGTTTTGGACGACTATGTTAACAAGGAGGTTAAGAACTCGAAGCCAATCACCATATTAACTTCTGACTTATTTAACAAGTTGATAACAATAGATAAAAAAATGGCATATGGATTTTCAAAATCTTGCAAAAATTTAATTTCCTTCGGCAAGTTGTTAAAAAATAATGCCAGTCTTTTTGAGGCGCGTTATGGATATTCAAGTAAACGTGGTTCTAACAATAAATTAGAGCATACTTTTAGCTATGAATCCCCGGAACCCTTAGAGATTTAAACATTGGAGATAAAAATGAATGCAAAAGAATTTTTAAAACGACCACTAACAAAAGGTACAATATTTATAGCTAAAATTGATAGTTTAGGGACACGGGAACTGGCAAGAGCTATAAAAACACAGCTTGAAATAGCGCCAAAACAAATTTGTCTTGAGAAACCTGTTTTCATTCAAAACTCAAAAATTGTTATGGCTACTAACTACGGCAATACAGTTAACGAAATTGACTTAAGTAATTTATTGTGCGATCCCAAAGCAAAACACCCGTTTTGTCTGGACATGCAGTTTTATTGTTGCCAGAAGGATATTGCGACACTAAAAAGCCTTAGCAGCAGCAATGTGACGATCACCGAGGACACCAGTGCCGGAGAATATACATTTGACAATGGCCACAGAACCTTAGTGCTGAGGAAGAATACCCGGCAATATCAACCTGTACAATTACCAGCGGTTTCAAATACACCACCCTTTTGTCCGCCGGTAAATCAATTTAATCCAAAGGAATGGCAGAGAGAGACAAAAAAGCAGCAGAATGTTTATCTTTTTGTCTACCATGACTCTATTGACTCTTCAAAATATTTTTTGGGCAAGGTGGAGTCCCCCAATAATTTTTCCCATAAGTTTGCTTCAGGCAGTCAATCAGACTCACAAGATCCAGCATTTATATTTTGTACTAATTATTTTCTTAAGGTTATCGGCAAGGTCGCTAGTTTAACTATTGTCAAAGATGAAAATCATTACTGGCTGATCACCAAGTCAACCTTTGGAAAATCGGCACCATTAACCCTGCACGAACGATTAATAATCAAAAGAAAAGGAGGAAAAAAAAATGGAAAATAATTTACTTTCATCATCATTATCCGCAAAAGAAATCGCTCAAACTGGCAACTATAAATCCAGAACCTGGCATATTGATCAGTATCTGCGAAAAGGAGATCTTTGTGTCATAAGCATTCCTGTCGGTGTTGATTTAAACTGGGTAATAATCAATGCTGGTTTAGGCTTTACGCGTTCTGGTCCAATATTGGGTGACATGTCTTGTCCAGACCCAGTT
>Ga0307929_1001535_pt1 | contig 17099 bp, 21 predicted proteins | sample AceLakmetage1330_FD_203160 | JGI IMG/M metagenome (GOLD analysis project Ga0307929, IMG submission 203160) | Saline water microbial communities from Ace Lake, Antarctica - #1330 | ecosystem: Environmental > Aquatic > Non-marine Saline and Alkaline > Saline | place: Antarctica: Ace Lake...
CTGTCGTGGCAGGGTAGCGACGAACAACCCCATCGGACATCAGGGTAGCGCCATCCATCTTTTTGGTCGCCATTCCTTCAGGCATTTTCAAAGGCTGCCCCTTGGGAACAATCGCAATGAGGGAGGTTCGCCATACCAATCGATATCCCCCATCCAAAGAGCGAACCTTTGCCGGCAGGGTTATCAGATAATCACATACCCAATCACCTCCAGCCCCAATTGCCTTCGTGACTTTAGCGTAGGCTGCCTCGGAGCTATTGATGCTATAGGCCGTCGGATCGCAGGGTGACATGAAATGGGTGACACAAACCTCATGGTCCTCGTTGAGGTGAGGCACCATGGCATCGAATATATGACGCGCCTTTTTGAACCGGCACCACGGACATAACCTATACTGGCCACAACTTGTCTTCAGTTCAGAGTTAGAGGAAAATCCTTGATTGGGCTTACAGGACACCATGCTCATTAATTTCTTTCGGCAAGATGAAACCAGCTTGTCACTCAGCTCGGGGGAGGAATCAACTTTCACATCCACCGTATCAATCAGTTCTCGGTACAGATCCCCATATTCAGGCCCATCACCCATTAAATCGACCATGGAGGCAGCCAAGGCTCTCGACCGATCGTGAATGAAGACAATTTGAGCAGCCCGTTGTCTCAAGTAGTCATTGCCCCATATATTCACGTGCCTGAGGAGATCGTAGTAACCCGGTTTGTCGATCAGTGCCCGGAACTCTGCGGCTCCAGCAGGTTTGTAAACGGCATCGTGTATAGGACGATTCGTTCCATCTAAATGGAGATTGGTTACATTCATAATCCAAAAAAGTGACTAACTCACAACTACTAAAGGTCTATTATACTTCTTCTTAAAGAAAGTAACTATAACCCTTTAGTAATTGTGAGTTACCGGCAATAATGAGAATAAACATTCATTCAGCCCTTTACGATTAAAGTATCATACGCTGCCTCTTATATTTAAGATAGCCCCGATTTGAGACCCAGAATGCCCGCGGACCCTAAGACGACCTAGGACCCATTAAAATCAAACAGATTCATTCTAGCTCCAAAAACCCCCTGTCAGCCCTACGTTTTGACCCACAAATGGTTGTCACTCCTCCCTACGAAATCAATGAGAGTGGTTGCGTATTGATGATCTATTTAATCGCCTTTTATACAAGAGCCGTGAAGGCCTCGTGGGTCTCAGGCGACCCAATAGTCGCATAATATAAACAAACGTCTCTATGAGCCTGTCAGACACCTTAAGGGGCATTTTATCCACTTGACCCGGCAGAAACTTACAATGCGATCAGGTTCACACCCTATCGCCTCTCTAAGCCACAAAAACACCGCTTCAATGCCATTACGGTCGAATACGACACCGAAAACGCCATATTTCACCCCTCTTCTGAGCCCTGCGAACACCAAATAGCCCCGAAACTCAGATTCTGCGCGCCATTTTAACCCCGATTGCCCATCATATGGCCTCCAAGTTACATGGTACTACTTGAGGGTATGTTGGTGCCCCTCGCTAGCCCTCGATATATTTGAACCCGAGGGCCGCCCCTCCTTAATTTCTCCTAATTTCTTGGCATAATATCTGAAGAGAGTTCGCCTCTGAATCTCTCTATTTACGAACCCGAACCCAGGAGAAACGACTATGCTCAAGCTAAATGCATCATATTCAAAAAAAGTACCGACCGACCAAAAGTTTAGCTCCCAAAGCTATCTGGCCTGTCTGGAGGTAGAACTCCCCACTGGCCAAACCACCGCACAGCTTCAAAAGAAGATCCATGAGACCTTTGAACTGGTCAAAGCCTCCGTTGAAGAGGAAATCGCCCAGCAGACGTCACACAGCCATGCTCGCCCACAACCACGCTCACAGCAGCCCTCAAACGCTCCCGATGACAAAGCCACCAATAAGCAGATCCAATTCATATTGAAGCTCGGACAGGAGCGTCATAAGGCCCTTCCCGACCTCAATGCCATGGCTGACGAACAGTTCAAATCCGCCACCATATACGACCTGACCAAGCGTGATGCGTCCCGTCTGGTCGATGTACTGAAGCAAGCGGCCTAGTCATACCCCAACCCGAATGAAGCCCCGTTGATCCTTTGTGGTCAGCGGGGCTTTTTCATTTCAACAGGAGACCAACGTCATGAAATTATCCGAATTACGTAAAAGACCCCATATATCAGCATCCCAGATCAATCAGCTTCTCAATATATGCTCACTGCAGTTCTACTTCGAACGCATTGCCAAGCTGCCCAAGCCATTTGTATCCCACTCACTGGTGTTCGGCTCAGCCATTCACCGTGTACTCGAACAGCATTTCCTACAGCTGAAGGCCGGACGGGTTCCGGATCTTGAAATGCATCTCGATCTGTTTTCCAAAATGTGGAAACGGGCCAATGATGAACAGACGGTGAAGTTTGGAGCGAAGGATGATTTCGACTCCCTGGCCGACAAGGGGCGCAACATGATTCAGTGCGTTGTGGAGAACATTGATCCCGATGAAAAGATCCTATCTGTGAGCCAGGCCTTCTGTGTGCCCGTGTATACCCCGGACGGCTCTGTGGTTGAGCTCCCCATGATCGGAGAATTCGATTTGGTCGTGGAACGCAAAGGAACGCCGGTCATCAAAGATTGGAAAACCTCTGCCGCGAAATGGCCCGCTGATCATGCCGATAAAAGTTTCCAAGGCACGGTCTACAGTTATGCCTGGAATCAGATGCACGGGTTCCGACCACCGATTGAATTCGACGTGGTGACAAAGACGAAAACGCCCGGATATCAGGAGCATGTGACCCATCGTACCGAAGAGCAGGAACAACGGATGGCGCTGATGATTTCAAAGGCGCAGCAGATCATAAAGCACGAGTTGTTCTACCCGAATGAAACGGGCTTTTATTGCGCCGGATGCCCGCATGCGACTGCGTGTAAGGCATGGCACAAGCGATGCCCTTCAGCGGCCTCTCAGGCGGCTTAAACGGGCGGCTGTGAAGCCCTGTTGAAACGGGCTGCTTAAACAGCTCGAATCAGCACTAAAACAGGCTTTGGAATACATTTCAAAGATCTAACCATCAGGGAGTTACCGAAATCACAACGGCACTCCCTGGTGTATTTTTAAACCCACTCAAAAAGGACCCAAAAATGATACTCAAACTAGAAACCGACCTCGCTGTACGCGAAGCCCCGACAGGCCCAAAGCTCACCTCGCCCGAAGAGATTGAAAAGCAGCTCATCGATATGCGCAATCTGGCTCAGGAGACCTTCGTCACACTGACATTTAATACGAAGAATCATCTCATCGCTAGGCATCTAATATCGCTCGGCACAGTGAACTCGACACTGGTGCATCCCCGTGAGGTATTCAGGCCTGCCATCACCGATGGAGCAGCCAGTATCGTGGTCGCTCACAACCACCCCAGTGGAGATCCATCACCATCTGCTGAAGACATCAAGATCACAAGGAAACTTGTTGAGGCCGGCAAGCATATTGAAATCAACCTGCTCGACCATCTGATTATCGGAAGCACTGATTTCGTCAGTCTCCGTGAATCAGGATTAGTCGTATTTAACTGAAAGGAACCGACATGCACCCCAATGACATTGTGATCGTCCTCGATGGCGGTCTGGTTCAAGGCGTGAGTCTCGGCAACCGCTACCTGAGGAATAAACTCGGAAAGGCTGTTGTTGTCGACTGTGACGTGGAGAACGCGGATCTAACTGAGATCGACTTAATAACCCTACCCGACGGATCAGAAACTGAAGCCGTCATTCACACCCAACCCATAGAAAGAGGAACAACATGAAAAACACCATCGAACTGAACAGCAAAGCTGACAAACCCGAGTTCCGACGCATGAAAGCCCTGCTGACCTGCGTCTCTACCGACCCCACACGGGAAGCCATACGTTATGCCCGCGTCGAAAAGGACGACGATGGCATTCTAGTGATCGGAACAGACGGACGGAGACTGAGAAGCGACCACTTCGACATGGAAACCATACCTGGCAACTACGAGATCAAAGCCAATACGGCGAAGAGTATCTTCCTGACCAAGAGCAAAAGCCGGTTGAAGTTCCCGAACTGGCGACAGGTGATTCCATCCACCAACTCAAAGGATGCCTACGCCCTCAAAGGGATGGGGAAACGCTTCGTGCTGTGGGTGACCGCAGGCCTGGGCTGCTACATTGATCCCGAACTGCTGGCGATACGGGACGATGAGGGAGTGACGCTCTACATCCAGAAGGATCGCCCAGATCTCTCACCGGCTCTGTTGAAAAATGACACCACGACGATGGTCGTGATGCCGATCAGGGTGACGGAGGATTGGGGTCGGCAGCTCGACGCCATAAGGCAGGCGGCATGAAGCGGTTTCATCTCGAAAATGGAATTGTTGCCTTCAAGTGGCACGGCAGAAGTGATCCCCGGGGCTATGTACCGCCTCGGGGATTCACAGCCGATGCCGACCTGATCGAATACCACCCCAACAACGGCCTTTTTATGGGCCGGAGTGAGTGGTGGATCTTTCTCAAACCGAAAGGAGTACCCCATGGCAAAAATACTAACTGACCGAGAAATGGGACAAATTATCCACGACGCAACACATCGCCGTGATGTGATTGAGTGCGCAGATGCATACGAGCGCTTCCTGGAGGATCTCGGTGATTTGATCACGGCACACTTCGGAGGAACCCGTGGCGGAATAGGCCGTCCAGACCATGACCTTGGATGGACATGCGGGTTTCATATTAACGAAAGCGTGCCGTCTGATGGCGGTGTGTTTCGTGCGTATGACCGAGATGTTCGATGGGCAGATGGAAAGGAGCATCAATCATGAAATCAAATGTCATTGAAATCATGTCGAGCAGCGGGGTGATTGTTGTCGATGCAAACTCAGGGCTTGTCGTTGACGACCTTGGGTTTCACGACACACCCCCTACCCGTTTCGATGTGGCTGAGCTGAAGGTTCGTTTTGGCGACACCTATGCGGGCACATTCACTTCGTTCGACATTCTGAATGTCGGATCGTGGGACAGCGAGGGAACCTACTCCCCTCCATGCGAGGAGTGGCAACACGACACCAAAGAGAACATCGTGGCTGATTTGTCAGCACAGCTCGACGTTGAGATCGGTCACGAGGAAATACCCGACTCGGTCTTCTGGCAATCAACACCTGAAGAACTGAAGCAATGGGTTTGCGAGAACCTGTCGCGCCTGTTTTCGGTGACGATTACCGAGGGGTTTGGAATCTGTGTTCCGATTGGTGAAGTTCACGCATTGCGCCAAAAAGAAAGTGAACTGGAGATCAGCGATCTAGAACCGTTTAACGCCAAGTGCTGCCATCGCGAAACTGTGCTGTGGAATGAATATGGAGGAACAAAGAAATGATAAAGAAGGATTACGAAGTATCCATGCACGAAGACCGATCGGTCTATGGCGTGGAATGGGACATTAACGTGCCGAGGAATACGAAGCCGGTGATTGTTGCGCAAGATGTGTTCGGAGAGGTGGAAGAGTATATGCAGCTGTTGGTCTATCCATCCACCGATCAAGACGGGGAGACTGAGAATGCTCTTAGCGTTCGCTTCAACCCAGACGGTAGCATGGCCGGGGTTGTTGTCCCGGACGGCATCCCGGTCTGTTCATGGGACGAACCCACTTCTTCGGACTGGCTGAATGCGAGGGATGGAGACGCTTCGTCAGTCGTCGCCAAACAGGTCAAACAGGCCCCAAAGGAACCTGAGCCGATAAAGCTCCGTTCTGTCATTCGTGACCTGAGCGATGTTCTGGAAGCCCATGCAGTTCATGGCGACCATTCTCCGTCCGAGTTGCAGGAATGGGCGGACACGGGCCGTCGCGCCATTGGAGATTATAAGGAGACAAAGAAATGAACATCACCACCGGCAAGACGCTGTATGCGGACTACTTCTAAACTGCACGGGCTGCACACCCTCAGAAGTTAGTCTTAAGGAAACCTAAATATCATCCCATCCTATTTAAAAATAGGTTTTCTATGAGCAAGTATTAGGACCCGTGCAGCCCGTGCACCCCCCCCTGAATCAAGAAATACTCCCGTCGCCCCCTCACATCGAGGGGGCTTTTTTTATGTACCCAAACCAGAAAGGCACCCCCATGTACGAAATCCAACTCATCAAACAGATCGCTCTTAAAGAATCCAAAGCTCACCCCCACCTTGCATCAGCCATTATGGAATCAGCACGCATGTCCCTCGGCGAGATTGCGGCAGGGGAAAGCCCCGCCCATGAGCTCGAATTATTTAAAGATCACCTCGAAGAACTGAAAGGGAAATCATGAACATCAACATTGCACCCGGTGTAAACCCGCAGGTGTTGCGTCACTATCTCGATGCCCGCAAGGTCATTGCCAAACGGACAGACCGCATCTGCGATATCACGCATATCCTGAGCCTGCTTCAACACTGTGCCGATAGCACGATTCCGGTTGACCCGCAGGTACTGGCATCCTTTGCCGACCGGATCAATTCGGATACCTGCGCCATCATCGAGACGCTGGATCAATTCATCTACATCCTCGACGCCGAAAAGCAGCTGAACGGCGAAACATAGCCTAAGACAAAACCGACAAAACTGACAAAACTCGTACGACCACCTCCGAGTGGTCTTTTTTATTTCACACACCCCAACGAAAGGACCCCAATGAAAACCGCACGTAACAAAATCAATGAGATGATTACCCAACGGATCATCGAACGAATCAAAGCCACCGGCACCCTGCCATGGAAGAAACCCTGGACATCCATATCGCAGATTCCCAGAAACCTCATCTCTAAGAAGCCCTACCGTGGAGTGAATGTATTTCTCCTCCATTGCCTTGGTTACACCTCACCGTACTTCCTATCATTCAAGCAGGCTCAAGCACTGGGAGGCACAGTCCGCAAGGGAGAGAAGTCATGTCCAATCGTGTTCTGGCGGATTGTAGATGCTGATAAGGACGACCCGAGGTCCAAGGGTTTCGCGATGCTCAGGTATTACCGCGTCTTCAACACCAGCCAGTGCGATGGTATCGAAGACAAGGTGCCCGCCATTGAAATCACGAAACGCGATCACAAGCCCATCGAAACCGCTGAACAAATTGTTGCCAACATGCCGTGCCCGCCACGAATTGGTAACGGACGAACCTTGGCCTCCTACTCCCCGTCGTTGGATACAGTCTGTATGCCATGCCCTGAATGGTTCGTCTCCGGCGAGCATTACTACGGAGCGATATTCCATGAACTGGCACACAGTACGGGCCATAAAAGCCGTCTGAATCGCAAAGCCATCACAGAGCCGAACTCCTTCGGGTCGCATGCCTATAGCCTGGAGGAATTGGTAGCAGAAATGACAGCCACCTTTCTCTGTAGCGAGTGTGGAATCCTGTCGGACGTGGAGGAGAACTCAGCGGCGTACCTGAGCAGCTGGTTGAAGACACTGAAGGCTGACCCGTCATTGCTCATCAAGGCAGGCTCACAGGCTCAGAAGGCATTCGACTACATCATCGAGAAGAAAGAAGAGATCGTAGCCACCGAAACCAAGAGACCCCCGTGTGAAGGGGTTCTGTCATGAGCATCTACCATCGGTACTGCTCTGGATGCGGGCACGGGTTTTATGCAAACCAATGGAACGAAGCCACCTTCTGCAGTCGATGCGGAGATGAGCTTCGTGACCCGCCCGTACAACAAGCCCCAGTGCCGCAAGTCATCGAAGAGGTCTACACACCGCAACGAATTCCACCCGAGCCCACGTCCGAGAAACACACGTGGCAAGAGAACGTTCAGGCGGGATGCCAGTTTGCCAAAGACAACCCTGGGCTTTCGGCTGTAGCGGCAACAGGAGCAGGAACAGCCGGGTTGCTGTTGGGCCCGGTCATCATTGCGACCGGGAAACTGGGCATGATCGCTGGAGGCGTCACCATTGCCGCTGGGCTTCTTCTGGACTCGGACTCGGGGGCCCTCGAAAGCCCCATCGTAAAAGTGGGAGCCAAGCTACTGGGAGGGAGTGCTGCGATGACGGGTGGAGGTTATCTAGCCACGGCGGCAGGCGGGATCTCGTTGGTAGCGGGCATAGGGGTCGGGGCCTCCACTGGCATCAAGAAAATCGTACAGCACAGGCGAAGAGCAAAGGAGCTCGCCACAAACATCAACAATCATCACGAGGCGGGCACCTGTCTCGAACCAACATAAAGGAACATCATGATTACATGCAGTACATTGAATAGAAGGCTGTTCCCGCTGGGGCAGACCGTGATTACACCGGGGGCACTCGATGCCATTAGCAAAGCTGAACAACATCCCGAAGATTTCCTTGCTCGTCACCTGAGTGGCGACTGGGGCGAGCTGTGCGAGGGAGATAAAGAAGCTAATCAGGATGCTCTCGAACAGGGGCTCCGACTGTTGAGCGCGTATCGGACAACGGCGGGCACAAAACTCTGGGTCATCACTGAAGCGGATCGGAGTGTCACCACGCTGTTGTTGCCGGAGGAGTATTGAGGAGGGAACGGGGGAGTGAAAAAAACTCCCTCTTTTTTTGCTTATGAAACTTCTCCAGTAATTTAGCTCGGGAAAGGCACTGTGACTTTTTGTCCGAACAACGCCTCGGCGGAGTCATCTCGCACTACTACCGCGACGCAGCATAGCATCGGCCCCACAAACATTATCACGCCCCTCCCCATTCACATTGAACGGAAGTTCGACCGCGCCCTGATGGTGTACATCCGGCTATTTCCGCGCCATTATCAATACTTTCTGCCGCGTCACGCGCTCAAGTCGCACATCTTTTTCTTAGGATTTGCCTACTTCGCCCTTTATTTTCAGTCAATTCTACCGTGGATTAGTTTTCGTACCCACCACCGGTCATTCTTCCCTATTTCCATCGGAAATTATCTGCGCTGCGCTGCGGCGGCTATTTCCGCGCCATTCATCGATACTTTCTACCGCATCACTCGCTCAAGTCGTACATCTTTTTCTTAGGATTTGCCTACTCCGCCCTTTATTTTCAGTCAATTATGCCGTGGATTAGCTTTCGTACCCACCACTACTGGATTAGTTGTCATTATTTTTCTCCTTTTCAAATACTATTCTCTTGGATGGTTCGCTACCAGATCTACCAGAAAACGACATAAAGCGCCACGGTCGCGAGACAGACTACGAAACCCGCCACAAACGCACCCTTGGACGGGGTGAGATCCATGGTTGTGTTGGATTCAAATTCAACCTTTTTCTCCGATTTGAAGATGAGGCCATAGACCGTGAGAATCACCAGCACCGCACCCAGACAGACCGACATGGCATGCAGGAAGTGCATGTCCGCATGCGCTTTCAGCATATAGTGGTAGATGAATGCATTGGCGACAATCCCGATGACACCCGCCCACTTGCCGGACGTACGGTTGAGCAGGCCATAGATAAAGACCGCCAGAATACCGGTGGACACATAGCCCTGGAAGGACTGGATGAAGGCGAAGATACTTTTGAACTCGACCAGTTTCGGAGCGATCACGCAGCCGATGACCACGAAGACCCCGATGCAAATCCGCCCAAAAGTTACGAACTCATACTGCTTGGCTTTCGGCCGAATGTACCGCTGATAGACATCCATGGTAAACAGGGTGGAGGCCGCATTGAGCACCGCAGCGAGGGACGAGATGATCGCCCCCAGCAACGCGGCAATCACAAAGCCCAGCACCCCTTTGTTTTTAGGAATCAGCTTGGTGATCAGCAACCCCATTGCGGAGTCGTATTTATAGGCATTGATTGACTCCTCAACCACGTTTTCTGAACCAACACGAGTGACGACGGCTGCATTGAACGCAGAGATCTCCAGTGCTTTTTCCGGATGCGCGACTGCATATTTGCTATCCAGTATAAAAATTGTGTTTTTATCCGCATCAGCCACGGCTGACTCGTACTGCGTGAAGACACTGCCCCCTGCATCAATATTTGCACTCTCTTCCATCTCGGTGGAAAAAAGGTTGAAGGCGATGATCCCGGGAATCACGATAACAAATGGAATCAGCAACTTGAGACCGGCCGCCAACACGAGACCTTTCTGACCATCGGCCAGAGACGCAGAACCAAGAATACGCTGCGTGATGTACTGATTGAGACCCCAGTAGTAGAAGTTGGGAATCCAGATTCCCACAATCAGAATGGGCCACGGCATCGCGGGTGTATCCATGTGCATGGCCGTTTCATTCAGTGCACTGAACTTATCCATGACCCCCGCACCGGCATCTACCGTCGCCGAAGCTCCCGTCGCAGACACCAGGGTTGAGACCTCCGTAATCCCCAACTGGTGAAAGGCAAAATACGCGATAATTCCGCCACCGAGAATCAAAGCAGAACCCTGAAGAAGGTCGGCCCATGCGCAGGCTTTCAAGCCCCCTACCGCCACATACCCCGCAGCCAAGCCGCCCAAAATCCAACAGGCCACTGGCAAAGAAATATCCGTACCAAATTCAGAAAATAGTCGGGTCATCGTAATGGCCCCGGCATAAATCACACCGATCAGGCTGACGCCCACCAGAATGAGCGTCATCGACAAGGTCATGACCAAGCGCGCCCAGTGGTTAAAACGCATTTCAAGAAATTCAGGAATCGTGGTGATTCCGGAACGGAGGAAATAGGGAAGCAAAGCGAAGGCAACGACCACCAGCGTGATGGCGGCGATCCATTCCCAGCTGGAAACCGACAGGCCATAGAGACCGGCCCCCTGCCCGCTCATGCCGACAAACTGCTCGGCAGAAATGTTCGCGGCAATCAGCGAGAAGCCGATCAGCCACCAAGTCAGCCCGCGACCGGCGAGAAAATAGTCTGCCGCCCCCTGTTCGCCATGCGTGTCCTCACCTCTGGATTTATATAAACCGACGAACAGAACCGACGCCACAAAGGCGACGAAGACAATAATGTCAATAATGCCCAATTTTTACCCTTTCTAAGTCTCTGCGTTAATTTTCTTACTTTTTCTTTCTCTATGATGAGCTCGCGCCTTATTTGCATTTCTCGAGCCACTCGTCCTTTAAATAGCGGGTGGAGTTACTAGCCTAGGCGAGAATCTATCCGTTCAGCGTAAGAAAAACAACGTATCCCGCATAGAAACTTCCAAACCTCGGAAACTCCGCAAGCCGACTATTTCGTTTCGCCCATGAGTTTATCGAGGGTCGGCTCCATGGCTTCAGCCCAGAGTGAATAGCCCTTTTCTTTGGGGTGCAGCAGGTCAGGCATGATTTCACGGGTCAGCACACCTTCGTCATTCAGGAAGGTTTTGTTGATATCCAGAAAGAAAATCGTTTTGCCGTCAGCCATTTTGGAGGCCAGCTCACTGGCTTTGTCGTTCTTGGCCCACTGGTCGTTATAGGTTGCGCCATGCTCTTTGTCCGCGCGCTGATCCGCATCGCCGCGCGGAAAAATCGCCAGAATCAAAACCTTGGTTTCCGGCAGCTTGGTGCGCAGCGTGCAAACGATCGCCTTAATGCCGCCAGCAATCTGTTCTGGGGGGTACTGATCGTCGTTGGAGTTGTTGGTACCGATCATCAGTACGGCGAGTTTTGGATGGATGTTGTCGATCTCACCGTTTTGGAGACGCCAGAGGACGTGTTCGGTACGGTCACCGCCGAAGCCCATGTTGACGGCGTTGCGCGGAGCATAATATTTTTCCCAGACGGCCTTGCCGGCATTTTCCCAGCCATGGGTAATTGAGTCGCCGATCATCAGTAGGTCGACATTGCCCTGCACGACGCGATCAAGAACCTCTTGGTGGCGAGGCCTCCACCACTTCTGTGGTCGCGATACGGGCGTGACAGCGGCATGAGAACCAATCACCACATTGCATGGGTTCGCCTTTTCGGCGCTCAAACATTCAGTGGACAGCAATGCGGAAAGACTCAGGAGCAGGAGCAGTTTCTTATTCATAAAAATCCTTTCAAACGTCAAGCGGGCAAACACTAGAAAGCTTACTTTTGCCGGGATCAAATCACGGCTGAAGAATGCTTTTGAGGATCAACAGAACCGCACCCTGTTCGCTATAGGTATCTCTTCTGAGAAGGTATCAGGACATGCCATTTAAAACAACTACTAATATTTAACTTTTATCCAATCCTCTCAGTTTAATTAATGTTCATATCAAAAAAATAATGTAACTACCATTATGCCCGTTTACAGGAGATAAAAAAGATTGCGTTTCATAATGTCCTCTTACGGCTGAAGGTTGCCTTTGATCTGATAAAAGCCCTGCTGTTCGACACTGTGAGTCTGGTCGGTATAGACCCCGCCGGTGTAATTGCTCTGCAACACTTCGTTGAATCCGTTCAGTAGATTGGAACTCCAATAGATTGTATATCAGAGCCAATAAAATATTAAATTTTCCCACATTCATGCCCCTTTTCTTTACATTGCAGTCCCATAAGGCGTTGAAACCTGAAGCGAAGGGTGTTCTCTGAGAGACTTTTTAAAGATGATGTCACCACGTCATCACGTCACCAATGAACGATGATGAAACTTCATTAGCCTGTAAAGAAACCAGATTCACCCCTACGACCGAAAAGTATTATTCCGCGGCATCGGTTTCTTCTTCGGCCAGCGTTTCGGACTGAGCTCCGAGGATGCAATAGAGCGTGACGTAGTCGGTTAGATCAAAGTCATCCGGTGGAAGCGGGGTTGCGCGGTTATCTCCCCCGACCACAGATTCTCCACCGGGCGGAATGGCGACGGCACGGTTGTCTGAACCGATGACGCTGGCCCAGCCCTTCGGAACGGCAATGGTGCGGTTATCGGGTCCTTCAACGGTTGTTCCTTCCGGGGGAACAGCGACCATGCGTCCGTCTTTGCCTTCCACTTTCTCCCAGCCTTTCGGGACGGCAACCGAACGATAGTCTCTGCCTCTGTAGACCCGTCCTCCGGGCGGAACAGCGACCCCTCGCCCGTCCCCTCCCGACTGATATCGCCATCCGTCTGGGACGGCAATGATCCGAGCGTCACTTCCTTTCTCGGCTTCGCCTTCAGGCGGGATGGCAACCAGCCGTTTATCTGAACCCTCTTCTTGAGTCCAACCCACCGGAATAGAAACCGTCCGTCCGTCGCGCCCGCACATTCCGGTTCCGCCGGGAGCAATCGCCACGATTCGACCGTCGGGACATTCCTGCGTCTGCCAGACCGCAAAGGTGCTGGTTGTAGTGGTTACGAGAATTAAAAGGATTGTTGAATATTTCAGATAGCTTTTCATAAATCTCCCTCCCTTGTATTTCCCAACTGCTCGCTCAGTATGGCATAAAAACTATCTCAATCTACAACTGTCTTTACTGTTATAACTCACAGCGCTTATCCGAAGAAAGAACGCCATTTAGCGAGCGCAACCTGCCAGTCGTCTGCATTCTGAGGTAGATACGTTTTGGATTCGTGCGCAAAGGAGTTGCGAATGATTTTGCGTCCTTCGTCCAGCGAGGTGATATCGCCCATGGCCAGCATCTGCATGACAAGATTTCCAATCGCCGTCGCCTCGATCGGTCCGGTAATCACTTTTCGCCCGGTCGCATCTGCCGCGAACTGACTGAGGGTTTTATTTTGGCAGCCGCCACCAACGATTCGCAATACATCCAGTTTTTTTCCGGTTAGCTTTTCGAGGGTTTCGTAGGTGTCGGCATAGAGCAGCGCGAGGCCTTCGTAGGCCGTGCGAAGAATCTGTCCATGCTCCTGAGGACGTTTCTGCCCGGTGCGTTCGCAAACATCCTGAATGCGGGTGGGCATATCTCCGGGAGAGAGGAATATTGCATCGCTCGGATTGATAAAAAACTGGAATGGCTCGGCAAGCAGTGCTATTTCAGCCATTTCATCCCAGGTGTATTCATAGCCCTGCTCAACCCAGTTCCGGCGGATTTCCTGCATGATCCAGAGTCCGGAAAGATTCTTGAGGAAACGGATCGTGTCGCACACGCCGACTTCGTTGGTGAAGTTGGCGGCGAGCACCTCATCCGTGATTACCGGTTCTGGCAACTCGGTGCCTAGAAGTGACCAGGTGCCGGAACTGAGGAAGGCGCAATGCTCACCTTCGGCAACCGGCACGGCAGCGAAGGCGCTGGCGGTGTCGTGTCCGCCGACGGCGATAACCGGCAGACCGTTGGTGTCGCCGATGACGGTTCCAGGATCGACCAGCTCCGCAAACAGGTCAGTGCGAATGCCCAATTTTTCGAGCAGGTCGAATCCCCAGTCTTTGGTGGTCGGATTGTAAAACTGCGAGGTGCTGGCAATGGTGCGCTCGGCAACCATCCTACCTGTCAGCCAATAACTCAGCAGATCGGGAGAGAACAACATCTTGTCCGCCACCTGATATTGAATAGAACCTTCCAGCGTCATCGCCATGTATTGATAGAGCGAGTTGAGCTCCATGAATTGGATGCCAGTCTGCTTGAAAACCTCTTCTTTTGGCACCTTTTCGAAAACCTTTTCGAACATGCCATTGGTGCGGCGGTCGCGGTAGTGAACCGGATTGCAAAGAAGCTTTCCGTTGGCATCCAGCAGACCGGAATCGACCCCCCATGTGTCGATTCCCATCGAAACAAGGCCGTCGCCATATTCCTTTTTCGCGAGGGCGATCCCCTCCTGAATATTCCGAAACAGCTGGACAAAATCCCAGAAAATCCTCCCGTTAATTTCTGTCGGTCCATTCCAGAACCGGTTCATCTCTTTGAGTGAAAGGGTTCCGTTTTCAAACGTGCCCACGATGGTACGCCCACTTGATGCACCCAAATCTGCAGCAATGTAATGTCTAGCGGCCATAACGATTATCCGTAAATCGGGCCGTAGGTGTCGCAGGCGCGGAAGTCCGCTCCTTCGAGGCCTTCGGTGCCAAACGAGTTCCAGGCGGATGGGCGGTAGACGTCGCCGTCTTCCACGTTGTGCATGAAGACCGGGATGCGGAGCATGGCGGCCATCGTGATGAGATCAGCGCCGATATGGCCATAACTGAACGCACCGTGGTTGGCACCCCATTTAGCCATCACTTCGTAGACATCGGTGAAGGCGCCTTTGCCGGTGATACGCGGAGCGAACCAGGTGGTTGGCCAGGTGTTGTTGGTGCGATTGTCCAATTTGGCGTGAACCTTCTCCGGCAGTTCGACCGTCCAGCCTTCCGCAATCTGTAGAACCGGGCCGAGGCCTTTGACGAGATTGATACGGCTCATGGTGATCGGCATGCCACCTTTGGTGACGAACTTGGAGGACCAGCCGCCGCCCGGAAAATATTCCGTAACCGACGGATGCCAGGTGGTTGCTTTCAGGCAGGCATTTTTCTCTTTGGTCGAGATTTCCCAGAAGGGTTTCATGGCCGGCGTTCCGTTGTCGGACTGCTGACCGCTGCCATCGAGCGACGCGGAGCCGGAGTTGATCAGGTGAATCAGACCACCGGCGGCAGCACCTTCTACGGTGTGACCCGTGACGCGTTTGATGGCGTCGGGACTCCAGTAAGTGCGGACATCGGCAAAAACCTGCGCGCTGTTGGTGAGCAGGTAGCTGAAGAGCATCGGTACGCCGTTGAGACTGTCGTTTTCCGTAGCAACCAGACGCGGCATGCGAATGCCGTTCCAGTCGAAAGAGCTGTTGGAGATGGCCTCCATAAAATCGCCATTCGGCGAGCAGTCGGTCCAGTGGCGCTGACCCTGGAACCCGGAGAGGATGGCGTTGTGGCCACGAGCCTCTTCTTTGTAGCCCATTTTGTTGAGTTTTTCACTGCCAACCATCAGGTCGCTGGTAATAAGCGTCATTTTGATGGAATCTTCCCACTCTTTATCGAGCTGCTTGCGGGTGCGCTTGCCTTTGCCCTTGTTCGGGTCGTGTCCTTCCGGACAGTTGGCTTTCACCCACTTGAGGGCTTTCTCGTATTCGACTTTGTCGTAGATGCCATCGCGCAATCGGCGGGTGAATTCCGTCAGGTCGATGGCTTCGACGCGCATGCCGAGGTAATCCTCGAAGAAATCCTGATCGACAATCGAGCCGGCGATGCCCATCGAGCAGCCGCCCATCGAGAGATAGGATTTGCCTTTCATCATAGAAACAGCCAAACCGGCTTTGACAAAGCGTAGAACTTTTTCTTTCACATCGTCAGGAACGGCGGTATCACCCGCATCCTGCACATCGCGACCGTAGATTCCGAAGGCTGGAAGGCCTTTCTGGGTGTGGCTGGCCAGCACGGCGGCGAGATAAACCGCGCCGGGACGCTCGGTTCCGTTGAAGCCCCAGACCGCTTTGGGACGCATTGGATCCATGTCCATGGTTTCAGAGCCGTAGCACCAGCACGGGGTTACCGTTAACGATACGCCTACATTTTCGCGATCAAATTTTTCCGCGCAAGCGGCAGCTTCAGCCACACCGCCGATACAGGTGTCCGCAATTACACATTCAACCGGGTTCCCATTCGGGTATTTTAAATTTTCGCTGATCAGTTTGGCGGCAATCTTGGCCATCGTCATCACCTGGCCCTCAAGTGACTCGCGAACCCCACCGTAACGTCCATCAATTGTAGGGCGAATTCCAACCTTCGGAAGATTTGTGATCCATGTTTTTTCAGCCATTGTATTCCATTTTCACTTCTCTGATTAAGCGATCGGTGTGACACCTTTTTTAAGAATGATATTGCCATATTTGGCGAGCTCGCCGGTCATGACACAGGCGAACGCTTTTTCGGCGTGGTCATAGAAGACGAAGCGGTCGATCCGCTTAACTTTCGGGGCGTCCGGTTCGGATTTTTTGATGGCCTTCATGTAATTCTTTTCCACCGCTGGATCGAGATTATCGCCTTCAACAGCGGCCATCATAATGAGTGGATCGGAGTAGCTATCGAGTTCGAACAGCGGGAGGATCCCCTCCAGCAGATCGGGAATTCCGATGCCGTCGGCGCGAATCACGATCTTGCAGAAGGTGTGTCCCGGAAAATGGGCATCGGCCAGAACGATTTCGTCGCCATGCCCCATCTCTGCCAAAATCTTTAACAAGTCCGGACTGATGACCGGTGAAATTCCCTTCAACATCCAAGGCTCCTCTTTTTTACTTCTAATCAATCAGTTGAACACGGCGGGCCGAACAGAA
>Ga0307929_1001537_pt1 | contig 17085 bp, 11 predicted proteins | sample AceLakmetage1330_FD_203160 | JGI IMG/M metagenome (GOLD analysis project Ga0307929, IMG submission 203160) | Saline water microbial communities from Ace Lake, Antarctica - #1330 | ecosystem: Environmental > Aquatic > Non-marine Saline and Alkaline > Saline | place: Antarctica: Ace Lake...
TCCTCCCCTTCTAATTGTATCCCCCCTCGCGATGTGGTAGATTGGTCGAAAAGCCGATCTATAGGCTTATAGAAAAGCATTTTCAAGGATCTTATGATGACTAAAAAGCCAACCTACGAAGAATTAGAACAAATGGTCAAGGTATTAAAGAAAGAAGTAGTTGATCGCGGAAAGGCCGAAGAAACGTTGCGTGAAACCATGCACGGGCTTGGCGAACGGGCCAAAGAACTGAATTGTCTCCATGCCATTTCCCGTCTCAATGAAAAGCATGGCATTTCGTTGGATAAGATATTGCGGGGTACCGTTGACCTTATTCCCGCAGCCTTCCAGTATCCCGAAATCACGTGTGCACGAATCACACTGGAAGGGGAGGTATTTAAAACAAGTAGATACGAGGAAGGAAGCCGGGTGCAGATTACGGATATCATCGCTCATGGAAAGCAAATCGGCAGATTGGAGATTGGCTATTTAAAAGAAAAATCAAAGCGAAAAGATGCTCCTTTCCAGAGGGAAGAGAGGGACTTGTTACATGCCATTGCCGAGAGAATAGGGAAAATCGTCGAGCGCATACAGGTAGAAACGGCTCTATTTGAAACGGAGAAGCGGTTTAGTGATTTGGTGGAAAATTCAATTACCGGGATATCCATTATTCAAAATGGTCAGGTCGTTTATCAAAACCCCGTGCAGGAGAAACTCCTTGGACCTTTACCCCGAAAGACGAAATTGGTAGAAATAGAGACGATCCATCCTGATGATGTTGAAAAAGTAGAGGAATTTTACAAAAATATAACGTCAAAAATGGTTCGAATGCAGGAAACGGATTTCAGGTTTTATCCTCCGGAGAAAGAGGGAACCAACCTTGATTTGAAATGGGTACATTGTCAGGCGAGTTCCATCGAATATGAAGGGAAAAAATCTATATTGGTCAACGTAATGGATGTTACCCGTGCCAAGGAGCTGGAAGCTTTTTTGAAAATTCAGGACAAAATGTCCTCTTTAGGGCGTGTAGCTGCCGGCATCGCCCATGAAATAAGGAATCCACTTTCGGGGATCAATATTTATTTGAACACGTTGGAGAAGTTTTACGATAAAAAAGAAAGTGTAGAAAAGGTAAGTCAGATTTTCAAGCAACTCCAGTCGGCTTCAAACAAGATCGAGTCGGTGATCAGGAGAGTCATGGATTTTTCCAAACCGAGCACGCCAAGGCTCGTTTTGACAGGGATAAATCAACCTATTGAAGACGCCATCGGTCTTTCCTCCGTTACCTTACGTAAAAGAGGCATTAAGATTGATCAAAACCTGGCTGAGGACCTGCCAATGGTCTACGCAGACCCCCAGTTGCTTGAACAGGTTCTCTTAAACCTGATTACCAATGCCGCTGAAGCCATGAAAAGCGTGAATAGTGCAAAGCAAATACAAGTCATTTCATCCATGGAAAATAATTGCATTTCAGTGAGAGTGTCCGATTCCGGTCCCGGCGTTCCTTTGAATTTGAGAGAAAAGATATTTGATCCTTTTTATACCACCAAAGCTGAAAGCACAGGAATAGGACTTAGTCTTTGCCACAGAATCATTACAGATCATGAAGGATCACTGAGTGTATCCGAAAGTAAGTGGGGCGGGGCGGAATTTACGATTAAAATGCCACCCAAAAGAAGAGAGTAGTTTGTCAACATATCTTAGATGGTTTCTAAAACGGCAAGGATGGCGAACGAGATGATTTATTCCATATATGTTGTTGATGATGAACAGACCATACGGGAAGGGGTGGGTATGGCCCTTGAAGCAGACTACCAGGTAAAGACCTTTTCTACGGCAGAGACTGCGATTGAGGCCTTGGAAAATGGGGTTCCGGATCTCATTCTGCTGGATATTGGATTGCCTGGTATGGATGGGATTAAAGCTCTTGGCATCATCAAAGAACTCTATCCCCATATCATGGTCATTATGATTACCGCATATGAAGATGTTGGTACGGGGATCTCCGCTATGAAGCTTGGGGCCTACGACTATGTGGTGAAACCCCTACATATGGATGCCATTGAGTTAACGATTCGCAAGGCCCTTGAAACCATCAGATTAAGGAAAGAGGTTCAGAACCTGCAGGAGAATTATCTCAAGGAAAACCTTCCGTGCTTCATAGGAGAGAGCAAAGTCATCCAGGATGTAATGGAATTCATAGGGATGGTGGCCAAAAGCCCTGATACCCCTATTCTAATCCTTGGGGAGACAGGCACAGGCAAGGAGTTGCTTGCCAGTGCCATCCATTACAGAAGCCCCAATTTCAAAGGCCCTTTAATGACTGTGAATTGTGCGGCCATTCCACAGGACCTGATTGAGAGTGAACTCTTCGGATACGAAAAAGGGGCCTTTAGCGGGGCAAACGCTTCGGGCAAGAAAGGCTTAATCGAAGAGGCCTCAAGTGGGACCCTTTTTCTTGATGAGGTGGGCGATCTGAGTTTAGAGGCCCAGGCAAAACTCCTTCGATTTCTTGAAGAGGGTGAGTTTTATAGGGTAGGGGGAACAAAGAAACGACGAATCCAGACCAGAGTAGTCTCTGCCACCAACAAAAATTTAGACAGTATGATGGAAAAAGACGGGTTCAGAAAAGACCTCTATTTTCGACTGGGAGTGATTAAAGTCCAGGTCCCCTCGCTAAATGAACGCAGGGAAGATATCCTTCCAATTGCGAGGCATTTTTTATATCAGTTCAGCCGCAAATTCGGAAAGACATTTACCGGCATTTCTCCCCGGGCTGAGAGTTTATTAGTGGAGTATAACTGGACGGGGAATGTTCGCGAACTGAAAAATATTATTGAAAGAGGGGTCCTCATCGGAAAAGGACCAAAATTAGAAGACATGAATCTTGGTATGGAGGGTTCCCACGAGGCTGAAGGGGTTAAGCAGGGGGAGAGTGAAAGGGCATTTCCCTCACTTTCGGTTGCAGGTATAGACCTTTCCGCACTCCACGATTCTTTAGACAGACATTATATCGAAGAGGCTCTGAAAATGGCTGCCGGGAATGAAAGTAAGGCAGCCAAACTCCTTAACATGAATCATCACACTTTCCGTTATCATCATAAAAAAATGCAAACAAAATAGATCCCGTTCGACCCAATTGACTGAATTCACAATTCTCAAATTCCCCTCTAATGTGTCATTTTCGTCACGTCCCATTTCAGATTGCTGATGTCTGTGCGGATCTTTTGATTTCGAAAATATTCTACATGCGATTTAGCAATTCTTCTAAATTTGCTATTCCTGTAGTTCCTTTCGAAGGTATAAATATTGATAAAGATTTGAATGTACTCTGTTTATAAGAATGATGCCTAGGTGGTATGCATTATGCATTGCTACATGCAAAAGGAAAAGTCGGGTTGCTTGTGTATTTCAATAAGCCTAAGAAGATGGAGGTTAATGCCATGACGCTCGAAATTCAAAAGGTTCTTTATGCTACTGATCTTTCCGACAATTCTGCCTATGCGTTTCGTCATGCTATAGATTTTGCACAAAAGCATGATGCCAAGATCATTATTGTGCATGTATTAGAAGTGTTGCCTTCCTATGTGCAAGGTATGACGGAATCCTACTTTAGCGAAAAGCAACAGAAAAGGATCTCGGATGAAGCGATAACCCATGTGCTGGATCGTATCAAAAAGAGACTGAAGGAATTTTGCAACAAGGAGCTTGAGAATGACCCTGAATCCCTGAAGAGGGTTGAATCCATAGGCGTTTTCAGGGGTTGTCCAGCAGATGAGATATTAAAGAAGGTGGATGAGTTGGGATGCGATGCAATTGTCATGGGAACCCATGGAAAAGGCATCATCGGTAATACATTTCTGGGAAGTGTTACTAAGAAAGTCCTGCGCCGGGTGAGGAAACCTGTTTTTATCATCCCGTTGCCGAAAGGTGAGACAGATAGCACATTCAACGATCTTTAGATCGGGTTAGATCAATATTCCAGAAGTAGAAAAATCAGGGACAAAAAATGACTGGACGATATGGATGATTCCAAAGAGTTTTTCCTCAGTGTGGGTTTGGACGCTATTCTGGCGCCGACCCTGACGGTTTATCGGGAAGTCAGCAAGTATCAGGGATGGTACCTCAACTTAATGGAAAGGCAGAGCACCTCTTTGGCGGCGTAACCCTTTCAATGGTTTTCTAATGGATCTGTTTGAAAAACTCAAAAGCCTGGAAATATTACTTATCGATGATGATGAATGGATAAGAGATTCCCTATGCGGATTTTTTGAAAGTGAAGGGTGTCATTTAACGGCGCTTGAGACCGCTGAAGAGGGTATGGAAGCCACAAAAAGGCAGGGCTATGACATTTTAATTACTGACTACAGATTACCGGGCATGGATGGCCTGGAGTTCATCAGGCATATTCGAGGTACGCAGCCACATATCATGACAATACTCATTACTGCCTACAAGAGTGAAGGTGTTGTTTCAGCTGCAAGGGAATTAGGAATTAGCGGTTTTATCGAGAAGCCCTTTACCACAAAAACTATTGAAGAATCTTTATCCCGGCTGGTGAAAAAACGTGAACAACTGTTGACATCTTTCGGAGCTGCATCAAAGTAATTCGCACTTTCTCCAGTTCCTGAAATCAGGTTTCCCCGCTTTCGCTTTGCTCCAGAAGGGATCAACAACAAGGTAAACTTCATGAGTCCAGACCTCAATACTTTGACAGAATCAATCCCGCTTCCAGCGGGATTAACGGGATAAGAGAAAGAACTATAACTAGCTGAAATCAAACAAATCTTGTTGTAATACATCGGAAACAAACGCTCTGGAAGAGCAAAATTGGACATTTATTAGTTTTCGAATGATTGAAATATCAGCTACTTATACCGGTAATAAATTCATTTTGAACCGTTATGAGCCATAAAATGTCCATTTTTTGTGTCTCAAAATGAGGCGAAATAACGAGGTCTGAAGCTAACGGCTAATAGCTAAAAGCTAATTGCAGCTTTTAGGTGCAATGTTACGCTGCCTCTGAGAAGGGATCAAATCTTTGATTGACTTTTCTTCATGATTCAGCGGGCTCCTGTCTATATCTGACAAGCTCCAGAAGATATGCATCTCCATCAACAAGAATGTGGCCCCCTGTCAGCGGCACGAAAAATTGTCAATTAATACACTAATCAAGATGTGACCCCGTTCAGGACTCGGCATGGGAGGGCTGCCCACTTATTGTTTTTCCTCAGATGGACTCTTGCATGGTGGTTTTTCATGGTGTATGCTGGTTTTTCAGAATTATGGCTATTCGGAATCGAATTTCAGGGAAAGGTATCGTTTTTCATGAACCTTAATCATAAACATTCTTTTTCAGGGCCAGTCACGGTTTTTCGTGAAAGGCGTCTTCCTGAAAGGGGAACCCTGGCCGGATATTCGGCCTTGATTGGCGCTTACGATTTATCGGTTCCAATGCCGCGCACCCTATCCGCCACAGGAAAACATCACAAGGTTTACAAGGACGCGGATTGGCGCATTTTGACACCGCGCCATGCACCGAAAGCAAGTTTGGATGGCCACCTTACCTTTGCCCTCAAATACGAGGGGCTGGACCTTGCCGTTCTCAAGCGTCTCTTTGCTGCGGTAGGACCGGAGGAAGTGGCAGCCCTGGTGCGCGCCAAACCCACGGGCCGCTATGCACGGCGCATTTGGTTCCTTTATGAATGGCTTACCGGCGAGCAGCTGGCGTTACCCGATGCGGGGCGGGGGGCATATGTGCCTGCTGTCGACCCCCACAAGCAGTGGGCCATCGAGGGGGAAAATTCCCCGCGCCACCGGGTTAAGAACAATCTTCCAGGCACGCCGGCATTCTGTCCGTTGATCTTCCGTACAAAAAGGCTTGATAAATTCATTGACATGAATTTGCCTGCAAAGGCACGCGCGGTTGTGGCCGATGTACCCCGAGATGTATTGGCACGCGCGGCGGCTTTCCTGCTCCTGAAAGATTCTAAATCAAGTTATGCCATCGAAGGAGAACGTGCGCCACAGGACCGGATTCAACGATGGGGCCGTGCCATCGGGGAGGCGGGACGACGACCGGTTGACCTGGAAGACCTCTTGCGATTGCAGAGCATTGTTATTGGCGATGCCCGCTTTGTGCGACTGGGGCTCCGATGGGAAGGAGGTTTCGTGGGTGAACACGATCGCCGGACACGCATGCCGTTGCCCCACCACATCAGCGCACGGTCGACTGATCTCCCTTCTCTGATGGATGGCATGGTTGCTTTCGATCGTGGAGCGTCTCAAAAGATGGACGCGGTTTTAGCTGCCGCGGTTTTGGCCTTCGGTTTTATTTATATTCATCCTTTTGAGGATGGCAATGGCCGCATCCACCGCTACCTCATCCATCATGTTCTTGCCCAAAAAAGTATAAACCCGCCGGGCATGGTGTTCCCTGTATCAGCCGCCATTCTGGAACAAATCGACGAATACCGCCGCATTTTGGAGGACTATTCGCAACGGCTTTTACCGGTGATCGAATGGAAGCCCACCCAGGACGGAAATGTTCATGTGCTGAGCAGCACCGCTGACTTTTACCGATTCTTTGACGCAACGCCGCATGCGGAATTCCTTTACGCCTGCGTGCAAAAGACCATAGAGGAAGATCTGCCAAATGAAACCGAGTTTCTCAGGCGATACGATGCGTTTCGCGAACGCGTGGGTAACATTGTGGATATGCCTGATCGCACCGTAGATCTTCTTTTCCGTTTTCTCAGGCAAAACAAGGGCCGTCTGTCAAATCGCGCAAGGAAGGGTGAGTTCGCTGAACTTACGGAGAGGGAAACGGAACATATGGAGCAAATTTTTAACGATATCTTCGTCGATTACAAATTGTGAATACAAAGGGGGCAATATTTTGGGTACTGCCGGGGGCCTGTTTATTTTGTGCAGAAGCCATAGTGAGGCTACGAGAAATAATTATCACAAGGACGTCTACGGTTACAAATAGACTGTTTGATTTTTGCATTAAAATCCTCCTATGAGGATGGTCTGGCCAGGCCCATCAATGGCATAACCGCAGTTACAGACATCGATACGATTACTGATGGGACTACCCCAGGACCTTCTTCAAAAGAATTTCAAGATCGGCCTTTTGATAAGGTTTGGACATGGCGCCTTGAAAACCGTATTTCTTGAAGTGGGTAATGACCGGGCCATTGAAATAACCGCTGCATACAATGGCCTTTACACTCGGATCGATCTTGATCAGTTCCCGAATGGTTTGTTCACCCCCCATTCCACCTTTGATGGTCAGATCCAGAATGACTGCATCGAATGATTCTACCGAATCTTTTTGTTTTTTGTATGCTTCAATGGCTTCATCCCCGTCCTTTACGGTCTCTACTTCATACCCCAGCCGCTGCAACATCTTCTGAGCCAGATTCCTCAACATCTCTTCGTCGTCCATGACCAGGATTCTTTTGATGGTTGTTTGATCACTGCTGGTTGAAGGCGTGATATCTTCACGCTCCTGCTTTACGGTTTCCGGCTCTCTTTTTTCCTTTGCAGCGGGTAGATAGATGGTTACGGTCGTTCCTGCGCCGGTTGTGGAATTTATCATGATATGGCCATCATGTTTTTGAACAACAGACAGAGCAACGGCCATGCCCATGCCCATGCCTTTTTGAGTCCCCCTGTCTTTTGTGGAAAAATAGGGATCAAAGATCTTATCCATATGTTCTTCTGAAATGCCACGCCCCTCGTCCTTAATGGAAATCCTCACATACTTTCCTTCGTTGAGAGGTAGCGAGGTGTCTCTAGTTTTGATGACCTGGTTTTCCGCCCGAATGGTAATGCACCCGCCCTGGGTATGGCCTCAACAGCATTCATAAGCAGACTGGTTATGGTGTGTTCTATCTGTCTTGGATCATATTCAACTGACCAGAGATCATTCTGGATGGAAAGGGCATATTCGATGCCGTCATGCGCCTGGACCTGTTCTGGGATCTCCTTCAACAGACTCTCGACAGAATCCAGCATTTTCACAGGATGCCCACCATCGGAGAGAGCAAGAAACTGATGGGATAAATCCTTTGCTTTAAGCGATGCCTGTTCGACCTCATGGAGGAGTTCTGCTGTGATTGAATGGGGGTCCGTTTCCTCCTGGGCCATGGAGAGGTTCCCTATGATAACGGCGAGGAGATTGTTGTAGTCATGGGCGATGCCGCCTGCCAGGGTCCCAACGAGCTCCATTTTGTGAACCTGTTGGAGTCGGGCTTCAAGGTGCTTTCGTTCGGAAATGTCCCTGACAATACCCCTAAACCCCACTGGCTCACCCTCTGTATCCCTTCTTAGTGATACAGAAGCAGCGACTGTTCTTTTGGTGCTGTCCTTTCTTATAACAGGCCAGTGAAAACTTTTCTCAGGTTTTCCGGTAGTGTATACTTTGTTGAAGGTTTGATATAATTTCTTGGCAATATTTTCATCTGTGTACTGCCGGTTGTTCATGCCCATTAATTCATCTTTTGAATATCCAAGGATTTCACACAATGAATCGTTGAAGAATGTAAAATTTCCACCGAGATCAACTTCGAAGTAGCCATCTTCTATGGTTTCGAGGATGGTTCGGTATTTCTCCTCGCTCTCCCCCAGCGCCTCCTCAGCCTGTTTGCGCTTGCTTATATCGGACAAAAAAGCCATGCAGCATTGCTCACCTTGATGGGATATCACGCAAACTGAGATTTCCATGTCGAAAATTTCTCCGTCTTTCCGTCTGCCTTTACTTTCGTAAACTGCGGTCTTTTCAATTTCGCCCAATATACGTCGCTTTCTGCACTCTGCCACCGCATTCCTAACTTCTGAAGCCATGATATTGTCTACTGATATGCCCCGTAACTCATTATGCTCGTATCCGAAAACATTGAAAAACGGTTCGTTGGCGAACAGTATCTCTTGCTGCCGATAGAGAATGATTGCATTCAAACTATTTTCCACTAGATTACGGTAGCGTTCTTCGCTCGCCCTCAGCGCCTCCTCAGCCTGCTTGCGATCGGTGATGTCAGCGGATACGATCAAGACCGCCGGATCGTCGTAAGCGGAAAATGGGATCTTGTGTGTTTCAAGCACACTAATGCTTCCGTCGGAGTGCATCATCGTTTCTTCGGGAATATACTTGGGTTTTTCGCTATAGATTACCTTGCAATCGGCAGCAAGCATCCCCTGCAATTCCTCTCCATTCTCACAAATATCCGCGTGAAGCATCCCGGTCATCTCCTCAACTGTGGTGCCATAGAAATCGGCCAGCTTCTTGTTGGCCAGGATGAATCTTCCATCAAGGTCCTTCGCACATATGAAAGATGGTGCAATATCCATAACATTTCGCAATAGCTTTTCACTGATTCTCAATTCGTTCTCCACCTGCCTATGTTCAATTCCAGCTTGTTCCAGATCATGAACCCGTTGTTCCAATTCTTCATAGGTCGGTTTGTATGCCATTGAAAAAGCCTCCAGTCCAGAAAAGGAAAACCATTATAACATTGTGCACTTTAAAGAAACGTGCATGATCCTTGCGTACCACATTCCTCAGAATTTCGCAAGGTTGCCAGATGTATCCTTTACCTTTTGTCTGGGAATATCTTACCGATATTAAAGGAGGTTTTAGCTTCTGAAAGTCTGTGAGAGATACCAGTTATGTTTTGGCGGCCAGAAGGAGGGTGGTTTTTCATAAAAATCGTTGCGGTGATATTGATTTGAGTTTAGCTCTTGGCCTCACCATCCTGCATGGGGACTGCGCTAATCGGACCATCATCCAAGACCTCTCGAAGTGCCGAAGCCAGGTTTCGCAAGTCTATGGGCTTTTCAAGATATTTGCATACACCAAGACCTTTTGCTTTTTCGGCCGACATCCTTTCGCTGTAACCGGTACAGATAATCACCCGCATCTGCGGTCGAATTTTCAGAACTTCCGCCGTCAACCTGTCGCCGGTCATTCGAGGCATGGTCATGTCGGTGATGATGACATCGAATTGATCCGGATCGGCCTTGAACCATTCCAAGGCATCTTGAGGTTTTGTGGTACTTTTGACCTCATAGCCCAAACGCTCCAAACGCTGTTGGTTTAGATTCACCATGGACTCTTCGTCATCCACGAAGAGTATCCTTTCAGAACCCCCTTTGATTTCCCCCTCGGGCTCTTTTTCTTCCTCAATCATCTCTACTAATGCGGGAAAATAGATTTCAAAGACCGTTCCTTTCCTGAGCTCACTCTCCACTAGGATGCCTCCCAGATGCCCCTTCATGATGCCGTGAACCACCGAAAGACCCATTCCCGTACCCTTTCCAACGTCCTTGGTGGTGTAATAGGGTTCAAAAATTCGAGTCATGGTTTCGGGCGCCATACCTGTACCCGTGTCCCTCACTTTCAGACAGACGTAGTCGCCTGGGGGCAGTATGCAATCAAAACATAATTTTTCTTCCAGAAGACCAACCTTTTTGAGGAGCAATTCTATAAGACCCTCTTCAGGCATAGCATGGGCCGCATTGGTGACCAAATTCATCACTATCTGATTGATTTGGGAGGCATTACCCATAATATTACATGGCTCATCCGAAATGTGCTGACTGAACTCCACGCTGGAGGGGATGGCAGTCCTAAGCATTTTCATGGATGCCTTTATGACTGGAACCATGTTTAAGGGTTTGTTCTTTTCATCCGTCTTGCGGCTAAAAGAAAGCAACTGCTGAATCATTTCCTTTGCCCTGCCGGAAGCCAGGCGGATTTCCTCTAAACACTCAGCGACTAGATTTCCTTTGGGAACATCATCAATGGCAAGCTCCGCATTTCCGAGTATAACGGCAAGAATATTGTTGAAATCATGGGCAATTCCCCCTGCCAAGGTTCCAACGGCTTCCATTTTCTGTGATTGCATCAATTCCGCCTGAAGTTTTTCACGTTCAGATTCCGATTTTTTGCGTTCAGTGATGTCGAGTATAGTCCCGATCAAACCACTGATATCTCCCTGACGGTCACGGTAAACCGCTTTGTGGAGTGTCACATCGCGCACATTGCCCTTGCCATTCAAAATCTGAGATTCGTACTCTTGCATTCCACCATTTTTCAGCAGTTCTTGATCCTTGGTTTGATACGTCTTGGCAAGCGCTTCCGGGCTTATTTCAAAAACTGTTTTTCCGATCAGCTCGTTTCTGTTTTTTCCAAAAAAATCCTCATAGGCCTGGTTAAAACCAAGGTAGTAACCATCAGAATCCTTGTAAAAAACGGGCATGGGGATGTGCTCCAGTAGCGTGTTTAAAAATGACTTGCTTTCGATTAATGCTGATTCAGCCTCTTTTCGTCGATCAATCTCGCCTAATAATGTTTTATTATGTTCTTCTAAATTGTGCGTTTGTTCTTTGATTTCTTTATTACGTTCAAATAGTTCTTGCGACAGACCTTTGAGGCCATTCAAAATCGGCTGAATCTCTTTTAAAGAGCTCCCACGAAACCGCCGGTTATAATTCTCGTTCTTTAATTCGGTGAGGATTTTCGTTATTTGGTTGAATGGTTTTGTAACAAGCCACTTTGTCAATAAGAGCACAGATATAATCGCTGTACACACCACGAAAAATAGAATGTAGCAGGTAACTTTGAAAATATCCTTTCCGAGTTCTGCCAATTCTGAATTATCAAAGGTGATAACTATCGTTCCGATATCTTCACCATTGTATGTGACGGGCCTTACCACGGAGAGAGAATTCTCAGTGCTTCCATCATCCGTATTGAATACGACATTTTGTTCATCGTCAGTAATTTTGATCGATTTTATGCGGTTGTCTTTCAATCGTTCACTGCACAAAAGACTGACACCGTCTAAATCATATTTCCAGAGAGGTTGGGCGATTTCGCCGGGGAGAATTGTTGATTCGGTATGAATAAATTGATCTATATGGGACTTTTTTTCCTCTAAAGCGTGATAGTAGTACATCATAGCCGTGGAAAGGCCGACTAAAATAATGACCATACTCAAACTCAAACTCAAAATGGCTCTGATAGAACGCATTAATTCTTGTCCGATAAACCTTTTAGAATTTTATTTCTGATTTCCAGGATAGCCCCTTCTTTTTCCATTTCCGATAATACATGTTCAACTTGGGGGATCAACGATTTATGCTTTTTGTTTAAATAATGGAACGAAGAAAAGGATTCAAGCGCCGGGCTCACCACCTTGATTTCCTGAAGGCCGAGTTTCTTTATCGTGTATAATCCGGTCAGATGGGTATCCACAGCGACATCGATTCTGCCGCGCGACAGCATCATCATCAGATCTTCCGCTCGATCTACAGCCTCGGTTTGCGCATTCATTAAACGCTCTTCCACCAATAAAAACCCTCTAACATAACCGATACGATATGGATTCAGGCTATCCCAATCCTTTATCTTAATGGTTTTATTGGTGAATCCAACCAATTGCGAATGGAATACAGGAGCCTTTATCTGAATCAGATTGGCATAAGAAATGCCAAGGTTGGGGACATGAAAAAGGAGCCCATCCACTTTCCCATTATTCGCTTTTCTCAATGCCCTGTAACCGGGCAGATATCTTACCTCGATATCCATACCCAGGCGATTGTAAACCTCTGTTACGACTGTTCGTGCGAGTACGATGTTGGGTGTGTCAGGATTTGAAAAAGTGGAAAAAATCATTTTTTCCCGGGCTTGTGTCGGGACCGACGACAGTAGAACTATCAAAGTAATGGTGATAATCCGAACCATTTTGTTTCACCTGCGTTGGAGGGCATTAAGGTCAGGGTAAAGCGCCAAGATTCACAAATAAAATGTAACACAAAAATGTTTTAAAAAAAATAAAGTATTTTGAATTAGTTTGATTCGCGGAAAGGCTGTTGTATCGAATGGATATCAAATGATATTTTAGTTTCAGAAAGGCTGTGAAAGCAGATATTGCCAGCCTGCAAGAGGATGGTTTTTCATGAATATCGTTTCGGTGCGAAAAAAATGGGGCTTGGTCCTAACTTCGCCCACTTGATGCGATCATCTAAGAATACGTTCAACAGTTCATAATCATAATTTTAATCATACTCATACTCCTTTTAACCTATTCCAGGGCTATTCGATTAGGATTACGATTAAGATTATGAGTAAGAAAACAACTTTAACGGCCAACTTTAGGACCAAGCCCAGCCACGACTTTATCCTTTAGCCTCATCCAGCGCTTTCCGGACGGTTTTCGTGAGAGCGTTTTTCGTCATAGGCTTAATAAGAAGCGCATTTATACCGATTTGCCTGTACGTCTCTTCATCTATTTGTTTACTGTAGCCTGTACAGATGATAATGGGGGTCTCTGACCGAATCTTTCTGAGTTCTTTAGAAAATTGCAATCCGTTCATTTTGGGCATGCCCATATCGGTAACCACAAGGTCAAATTCGTCGGGACTCGCTCTGAAGAGTTCCAGCGCTTCCACACCGTCGGATGCAACCTTCACTTTGTACCCTTTCTGCTCCAGTATTCGTTTGGCAAGCGTCCGGATCGAACTTTCATCGTCTGCCAGTAGCACCCTTTCATGACCCCCGGGGACCATATCTTCCATTTCCTGAACGGGAGCCGGTGCTTTTTTAAGCCTCGGGAAATAAACATGGAAGGTACTCCCCACCCCCGGTTCACTCTCGATGACTATGGCGCCCCCGTATGTTTTCACGATTCCATGTACAAGGGAAAGTCCCAGGCCCGTCCCTTCACCTATTTCCTTGGTGGTGAAATAGGGCTCAAAGATCCGATCCCTGACTTGCGGTGTTATGCCGGCGCCTGTGTCACTTACCGTTAACTTCACATAAGAACCCGGGCGAAGATCCTTTGAAATACGTTCCTCAGATGAATCAATCTCCGCGGTTGTGAGACTTATTTCCAGGATGCCGCTTTCTTCGCTCATGGCATGATAGGCATTCGTGCAAAGGTTCATGATCACCTGATGAAGATGGGTGGGATCGGCAAGGATTGTCCCGGCATTTGGATCGATATTCTGATGGATTTCTATGCCGGCGGGTATGGAGGAACGGAGCATCTTGATGGCTTCTTTGAATATAAAGGAGGGTTGGACACGAATCCGCTCGCTCTCTTTCTGCCGGCTGAAGGTGAGGATTTGTTTGACCAGCTCCTTTGCTCGATTTCCGGCCCTGTAGATCTCATTCAGATCCGCCTGTAGATCGCTTTCTTTCGGTATTTTCATCACCAGGAGCTCGGCATACCCGATGACAGCGGAAAGGATATTGTTGAAATCATGGGCGATACCGCCGGCCAGTGTGCCGATGGCTTCCATCTTCTGGGCTTGTAGCAGTCGGGTTTCCAAAGATAGACGGTCGGTGATGTCATCGACCATTTCGATGACGGACTTCACTCCGCCGTTTTTGTCAAAGATTGGTGACGAGGCGATGCGGTAGTTTCGGGGGCCGACCGCCGTCGGCGTGACGATTATGCTTTCATGCACTTTTCCGTCTTGAAACGTCCTGCATGTCGGGCAGTAATCGCAGATCTCGTCCTGTGGCGGGTCATTAAAGGCGCGATAACAAATCGAGCGCATACTGGGATCGATGTTTGGAAACCACACCCGCATTTGCCGGTTCAGTTCGAGTATCTCCATTTCTGGACTGATCAGTGCCACACCTATGCCGATGTTATCCACCATGGAGTGGAATTTCTCCTTGCTTTCCTGCAATGCCTCCTGGGTTTGTTTAAATTCTGTAATATCCCTGGCGATGACAAAAAATTCATTTACTATATTGGTCTCTCCAATATACGGTGTATAGGCAACGTCCAAGTATCGATGCCCAAGAGTCGGAAAATCGAACCACTCTTGATAACGGGCTTTTTTCCCTTCAAAGCAGCGATCTGCATGGGGTTTAATGGTAGTTTTAAAAAGCGCTTCTCCAAAAACATCCGGTAAACTGTGCCCCAGTAGCTGGTCACGTGTTTTTCCAAAGGCCTTCAAATAGGCATCGTTGGCATAAAGATAGACAAAATCTTTGTCCAGCAAAGCCATCATGTCGTGGGAACTGGAGACAATCCCTTCAGTTTGACGTAGTTTTATCAGTGACAGTTTGTGTTCCCTTCGTATCCGGGCATCCTGAAGTTCCCGTTCAATGGCAGGCGTGAGCCGCTCCAGATTGCCTTTCATCAAATAGTCATGCGCACCGGCTTTCATGGCTTCAACAGCTACATCCTCGCCGATGGTGCCTGAAACGATAATGAATGGGACGTCGGGTTTGTATCTTTGTGAAATTTTTAAGGCGGCAAGACCATTGAATTGAGGCATGGAATAATCAGAAATGATGATGTCCCATTTGTCCTTTTCTAATGCCTCTACCATTGCAATTTCAGTATCAACTCTTTTATGTTCAGGTTGATAACCGCCCTTGCGAAGTTCCCTTAACAGCAAAAGGGCATCGTTTTCTGAATCCTCAATAATCAATAGTCGCATAATTTTCCCCATTGTACTGCCTCCTTTAAAAGTTTTTTATTTTTCCGGAGGAATTTCATTCAAAATCAACCAGTACAATCCCAATTGCCTTATTGCTTCAGAAAAATCCTCAAAATTGACCGGCTTTCGGACATAGCTGTTAGCGCCCAGCTTGTACCCATTTATCAAGTCCTGGTCTTCCTTTGATGAGGTTAAAATCACCACAGGCTGTAGTTTTGTCCGCTCATTCAACCTTATCTGGCGCAGCACATCCATACCATCAAGTTTGGGCAGCTTCAAATCCAGAAGAACTACCTGGGGCAGCGAGCAGGGATTTCGATCCGCGTATCCCCCCCGGCAAAACAAATAATCCAGTGCTTCGGCACCGTCACGGACGACAACAACCTCGTTTTTGATATTGTTTTTTTTAAGTGCCCTGAGTGTTAAGACCTCGTCATCAGGATTGTCCTCAACAAGTAAAATAACTTTTTCTGCCATTTTCTCCTCCAATATCGATTATAGGATTCAGACTTGATCTTATTTATCGTTTATCCGTTTAAGATATCTATTTCACCCCAGGGTGAAGTAGAATGTTGCCCCTTCATCCACCCCGGCTTCTGCCCATATCCGGCCACCATGCCTATGGAGGATCCGTTCCACGGTTGCAAGGCCAACACCGGTCCCGGGAAATTCATCAGCTCCATGAAGGCGCTGGAAGACTCCGAAGAGCTTATCCGCATAAGTCATGTCAAAACCGGCCCCGTTGTCTCTGATAAAGTAGGTTGGATTAGGAGTCTGGCTGCTCTCATCTGTCTCAGATGGCGGCAGGACACCAAATTCTATTTTCCCCTGGTCACAACGACCGGTAAATTTAAAGGCATTATCCAAAAGGTTCTGAATGGCAGCCCGAAGCAATCGAACGTCACCATTGGCATACAAATCCGGTTCAATAATACATCCTACCCGCCGTTCAGGTTGGGACTTATGTAAGTCTGTCATAATCGATTTGGTTAAAGCACTTAAATTTATACGTTCCCACTTGACCTCGCTCCGGGTCGTTCGGGAAAGTTCCAAAATACCGTCAATAAGCTGCGCCATGCGTTTGCTGGCGTTGCGCACCCGCTGGAGGTAATCTTTCCCCTGATCATCAAGCTTATCGGCATAATCCTCAAGCAAGGCAACGCTAAACCCGTCCATACTCCTCAGCGGCGCCCTCAGGTCGTGAGACACCGAGTAGGCAAAGGATTCGAGTTCGTTATTAACCGTTTCCAGCTGCCTGGTGCGATCCTTGATGCGCTGTTCCAGCGTTCGGTTAAGCTCTTTGATTTGTTCTTCTGCCTGCTTACGTTCTGTGATGTCCTCCACGAATGCGGTCCCGAATCTGACGTTTCCCTCAGCATCCCTGATACCAATAGCATGGACGGATACATTGATCTCCTCACCGTCCTTGCGAATATATCTTTTCTCCATGGAAAAATCTGTCGTTTCCAAAGAAAACATGTCCTGAAATAGCTTTTTGTTTTTAGGGCGGTCATTTGGATGTGTCACATCATAAAATGAAAGCCCCACAAGTTCTTCTTTGGCATAACCGACCATCCGTTCATATTCCGGATTTGTCGTGATAAAATTGCCAAGCATGTCAACAGTGCATATTCCAAC
>Ga0307929_1001538_pt1 | contig 17075 bp, 17 predicted proteins | sample AceLakmetage1330_FD_203160 | JGI IMG/M metagenome (GOLD analysis project Ga0307929, IMG submission 203160) | Saline water microbial communities from Ace Lake, Antarctica - #1330 | ecosystem: Environmental > Aquatic > Non-marine Saline and Alkaline > Saline | place: Antarctica: Ace Lake...
TGAGGAAAATGCCCATATGTTTATCATAAGTGAAATGCTAAAAGAGGCAAGAAAAGATGCTAAAATGACCCAGGAACAACTTGCAGAAAAAGCAGGAACGAAGAAAAGCTATATTTCAAAACTTGAGAATGCAAAAGGGAATATTAACCTTTCAACACTATTTCGTATTTTTGAAACTGGATTAAATAGAAAAATCGGGATAACATTTTTTTAATTGAATACGCCTTACAACAGCAAATCCTGCCCCACAGCCGATTAGCGGGCATCTGGAGAAATGAGTAGAAAAGGAAACTTATGAATCACTAAAAACCTTACTGCACGTGGGCGGCTGCGAGCCATAATTTGCGGACACTGAAAAAAATCACTATGAAAAATCTATTAGCTACTTTAATCATTTTCATTTCAAATATGGCCTTTTGTCAAGATGGGGTTTTCAGGGACAGGGAAGTTATTAAGTACACAGTAAAATACGAAACAGCAGCTTTTGTAAGCTATGATACAATAAGGATATTTGTAACGGGCAAGATGTGGAAAGCCGCGCCTAATACGTCCAAAGAAATAGTGATATCTTATGATCTTGAAAATATTATTTTTCGGATATCGAAACGATTGGATGGGTAGCAACAGATACAACAGGAGCAGTAGAAAGCGAAAATGCCTGTTGGTTTCATCCGCCGCGCCACAATCAGTTTAGGTTGCTTGAACTCGCACCATTTCCGAGAGTAGAATATCCGCTGGTGCTTGGAAAAACATATTCAAAAATTCTTTTTATCGGCGAAGGCTGGGGTAAGCTCTCAAATTCTAAAGTTTATTGGAGCTATGAAATTAAAGATAGGATTGATGATGCCTGGTTCATCTCGGCAGAAGCAAGCCCAGCCATCTATCCTTCTGAAATAAATAGCCTTGATATTATCTTTGACGAAAATAAGGGTTTTATTAAATTGGATTACTCATTCAATAATGGGATTCAAATTACATTGAAAAAAATTGACGATTCAATTTTTGGAGAGACTGAAAAAATTCTTTCCAGAATCAAAAAACCTCGTAACAGGTATATTAACGAGGCCATTGAATATTATAACAGACTGCAAAAACGACTCTTATTAGAGAAAAGGCTAAGAACTGAATCCGAATTAGTAAAAAACGATTCGATGAAAGTACTGAAAGAATTTGAGGAGGTGGATTATGTCGATTAAATAAAAGACTAATCAAAAAGACCGGGGAATTGCCGAGAGAATTAATTGATATCGTAAAAGAAAACCTGAGCATTGTTTTAGATTTTGAATAAAACTGTATCTACCTCCATTTATGAATTTATTTACCTTTGTATTTAGATTCTGATATGACCAATGCAAAGCAGATGGTCGCAACCGAAGGAAACCGAAGATAGGAACCTATGAATGAAATGCAGGCTGAAAATTCCGGCTTTTTTTGTGTCCTGAAGTCGCGGCTGATGATGCCACTAATTTAAAACCATTCCTGATAGCATAATATCTAAAAATTTCTAATAGAATAATTCCTACATTTGGCGGGCAATAAAATTAATACAGCGAATGGAGAATCCTTTAATCACATTGGCTAACGACTCCCACCAAGATAAGCACGTGGTAAGCCTGATTTTTGAGAAGGATTTTGGGGTTATTGGCGAGTTGCTCCCCAGGCACAGGAACTCAAAGCGAGTGGGAATTTACCCAGTTGTAATTCATTATCCTATCCGGCAAGAATTAGGAAATCCTGTTTTTTTCGGCGGGGTGAGCACGAGTGTAAGTATGAGAAATTTAAAAAACATAAAAACCCACCGGATGGATTCGAACTATAATACAGCAAAAGGTTTACATATCTGCGGTATGCTGTTGGATATGATGGGAAAACTGTTATACATAAGAAGTTATGCTACAATTTAGAAATAGAAAAATTAAGTTATGAAATTACAAAAAAACTTTTTCATAGATAAGGGAAAAATAAGAACCATAGATACATATCGTATTATCTATTTCGTTACATTTTTATTCTCCTTTGGGCTTACAGAAATAGGAAGGTATATATACAGACCCTTTGTTTATGAAAATAATATAAGTGATTATGGTATTGCTGACTCCATGGGGAATTTAGGAGGAATAATCGTTCAATTATTTTTCGGACTTTTTATATTTAATTCAAGTAAGATAAAGGGATTGCGACTTATTTCCTTTTTTGTTATTGGATATATTCTTTATGAAATAGCTCAACTATTTCTCCCAAAAGGAGTTTTTGATTGGAAGGATATTTATGGGACAATTATTGGTGGATTAATTGGATTTTTAGTTTTTCTTTTAATACATAAAGTTATTAAGAAAAATAAAATTATTTACAAATTCTAAAACAATCAATTATGTCGCACAGCAAAAATTTTCTAAAGATAAGATATCTGAGATTGATCAAGTAATAAAAACTCTTTATGGAAATGATCAATTTTCAGGAACTGTTTTAGTTTCAGTTAAGGGTGAAGTAATTTATAAAAATGCTGTAGGATATGCAAATATCAAAGATAGTATTTTAAATACCTACGACACTAAATTCAGGATAGCATCTTTTACAAAACAATTTACTGCAATGTTAATTCTTCAGCTAGTTGAAGATGGAAAAATAAAACCCGATGGCAAACTAGTAGATTATTTGCCAGAGTTTAAAGTTGCTGGAGGAGACGAAATTACTATTCATCAGCTATTAACCCATACTGCAGGCATAACGGGCCACCCAAGAATCTCAAACCTAATTGAAATTGAACAGCAATATTATACAAGAAAAGATTTTCTTGAGCTTATTATGCAATATGACCTTATTTATGAACCGGGCAAAGGGAATGAATACAGTAACTTTGGATACGGACTTCTTGCCTTGCTTATTGAAAATGTTACAAGCAAATCATACGATGAAGTGATGTTAGAAAAAATCTGCAAACCTGCAGGAATGACCAATACATTATCAGACATTACAGAAATACCAATTGAGAATCGTGCTATCGGATATACTCATGATTATTTTACCGGACTAATAAAGGCATCATATCTTGATATGTCCTTTTGTCTGGGTGCTGGACAGTTATTATCAACTGTTGAAGATTTATATTTATTTGATCAGACCCTATATACAGACAAACTATTATCTAAAGAGAGCAAGAAACTTTTCTTTAACAAATATGGCTGGCATTCGACAAAATACTCTTATGGAAGTGGCTCTAAAAAAATATTATGTCACAATCTAGAAGGGAGTATGAACGGATTTCAAAGCCATGCACAAAGAATTGAAAAGGACTCTGTTCTAATTGTAGCCCTGCGTAATATAAAAGAAGCGGTATATGAAAATCAAATAGTGATAAAATGGCCTAGTTCAATTGCTTCTCCAATACTTTCAATTCTTTATAATGAAGAATATGAGTTAACAAAAATGTCTGGTACATTTGTAGTTTTTAAAACATTGATTGAATCGGGAAAAATAGAAGCTAATAGAAAATTTAACCAGATAATTAACGAGGATAAAGACAAATATTATATTGACGAAAGTGAATTTTATTTTTTTGAAAAAGAACTCACGAATAGAAATATGGTTAACCTAGCAATTGATTATAATGAAATGTGAACTAAAGATTAATCGAAAAAATCGCAGCATAACACGCGTTATAGCTCATACCCTGCGGGATACGAGCCATTCCGCAACCGTTACCAATTAAAAACAATACTGTAAAATGAAAAGGAAAATCAAAATTGTATTGATAGTTATTATAGGATTATTTCTTTATTTGCAATGATAATCGTGATAATTCATTTGATTCCAGATTTTATGGGTTTTTACCCAAAGATCACATATCCGGGAAAGTTTTGAAAATATTCAACTGATATTAAACCCTTGCCAACAATAAAAAGCAAATGGAATACAAAAAAGTGTTAATCACAAAATTTGGAGGGCCTGAAGCTATAAAAGGCGGGGTCAGCAAATTTCAAAACGAGTATTCCCCGGTACAAATCCAAGGCAATGGAAAAACACTTACTTTTTAGCCAGGCTAAAAAGGTCCTGTCTTTTAAGTAAGTTATTTGAATTATGAGTTGTCTTCCCGCACGTGCGGGAGGGATTGAATGAATAGAATGAAAACCCCGCGATTACGCCACGCCGCAGGCGTGGCGTAATCGCGGGGCGGACATCTTCAAACCCATTTTTCCCTGGGTTAAAACCCAGGGCAATTCAAAAATGGCGACTTTATGGACAGACACTAAATAGTGGAGACCTTCCAGATTTTTGTCCAGGAGTGTAATCAAATTATTACATTTGTTGCGAAAGAAACTACATTAATTTGATCCCGCACGTCCGGGCTGATGATGTGTAAATTTGAAAATTGTATTAAATAAAATTCAGTGAAGTATAAACATTATTTCCTGGGCATACTAAGAAAACTGAGACTTGCACTCATGGATCTGCTTCCGATAGTGCTGGTTGTTGTTTTCTTTCAGGCTGTTGTTATCAGGCAACCGCTACCACAAATCGGAGAGGTCATAGTCGGTTTCCTTTTTGTGATACTGGGTCTGATGCTGTTTGTCGAAGGCCTGGAGATTGGTTTGTTTCCAATTGGCGAAACGATGGCCTACGCCCTGGCAAAGAAGGGAAGTCTGCTGTGGTTAATGATTTTTTCGTTCGCACTTGGGTTTTCAACAACAATTGCCGAACCGGCCTTAATTGCAGTGGCGAAAGAGGCTTCAGTAATATCTTCGGGTGCAGGTTTGATAGAGAATAATCAAAAAACCAGGGAACTATTTGCAATGGGCTTGCGCTTGTCGGTAGCAATATCCGTTGGCTTGGCCATCATGATCGGGGTATTGCGCATCTTAAAAGGCTGGCCCTTGTATTACTTAATTATTGGCGGGTATATTTTGGTGATGTTGATGACCATTATTGCACCTAACGAGATCATTGGTTTGGCGTATGATGCTGGAGGAGTTACGACTTCCACCATAACTGTTCCCCTTGTGGCAGCCCTGGGAGTGGGACTTGCCAATGTTATAAAAGGAAGAAGCCCATTGGTGGATGGTTTCGGCTTGATTGCTTTTGCTTCACTTTTACCTATGATTTTTGTGATGGCTTATGGTTTATTATGGTTTTAAAATACAGAGCGGATGAAATTGTTTAGATGATTGATAGATTTGCTAAAATTGAATCTTTTTTCAAAAAAAATGTCATTGATGGTCATTGATAGTCATTAAATGCAAAGAAAATGACGCGCAAATGACAATTAATGACAGCGAAGCTAAATGACACAATTGAACTTACTTACAAGATAGATTCGTCTCATTCCAGCTCCAGCTAAATAAATACGAGTTTTTTATGATTGATTTTATGATTGATTTTCTTTGGGTATTGTTTTACACGCTGAGGGACGTGCTGCCAATCTTATTGCTGCTCGTTTTATTTCAGATTTTTGTTTTGAAACAGCCCATACCGCATTTAAAAAAGGTGATTCTTGGTGGGGTTTATGTTGTGCTCGGACTGGCTTTATTTCTTATTGGGTTAGAAAAAGCACTTTTCCCGATAGGAAGAATTATGGCCACTCAATTAACCGAACCCTCTTTTGTTGGTATCCTGGTAAATGGAGAAATAAAATGGTGGTCGTATTATTGGATTTACATTTTTGCGGCTTCTATTGGATTTGCCACGACCATAGCCGAGCCATCACTTATTGCTGTCGCGATAAAGGCGAGCGAAGTTTCGGCGGGTACCATTAGTCAAAAAGGGCTTCGTATTACTGTGGCATTTGGGGTAGCTTTTGCCCTGGCACTGGGCACTTTTCGAATCGTAACCGGAACTCCTTTATTTATTTACATAATGGCAGGCTATATTGTTGTTATCATTCAAACCATCTTTGCACCCAAAACACTCATTGCCTTGGCTTATGATTCAGGAGGAGTTACTACCTCAACTGTTACGGTTCCCCTTGTTGCTGCACTCGGATTGGGATTATCCAGCGCAGTGCCGGGGCGAAACCCTGCAATAGATGGGTTTGGGCTTATTGCTTTTGCCAGCTTGTTCCCGATTATTGCAGTATTGGGATATGCTCAATTTATGGAATTAAAAATTAGATTTTCAAAAATAAAAACTAAGAACGATGCATTTTAAATTAATTATGGCCTTTGTCAAGCCTAATATTACCGATAGCGTAGTAGATGCAATGAAAGAAGCAGGGGCCACCGGGGCTACCATTATTCCAGCCAGAGGTACAGGAATACATGAGGCAAAATCTTTTTTCGGGCTAAGTATCGAAGACCAAACCGACATCATTGTGTTTCTTGTAGAAGAACACGTTGTAGAAAAACTTATGAAAGTCATACAGTTGGTGGGCAAATTTAGTGAGCCGGGTACAGGTATTGCCATTGTGCTACCTGTAGATCAAATTGCCGGCCTCGAATCTCAAATGAAAATATTCAGCGACCAGGCTCACGAATAGTATTTTTATTCGATGTGATAAAAGAGCTTGATGTAAGTGAGTTTATAAAAATATGTATGAAAACGCAAACTATTGCTGCTTGGATTATTGTTTTAATAATGCTTGACCAAGCGATTAAAATTATAATATTCAATTTTTATGGGGAAATTCATTTTGAAATTATCCCTTCCCTAATTGAATTTAAACCAACTTTTAACGTAAAACACAGTTGGGTTAATACATTACTCAATAAGAATTTCGGGATAAATGTCGGGTTTTTACCACATGTTGTTTTGTACTTGTTGATAGGGATTTTACTTCCCATGTATTTCTCGTATTTTAGGAATAGGGTTGTTAATAATAAAAAACTCATCGACATAGCAACTATTTTTTTGATGGCGGCGATTATATGTGCGTTGATTGGAAACATAATATGGAAAAATGGTACGCTCGATTTTTTCTATCTCAAACCTTTGTTCGTTTTTGATTTAAAAGATGTATTCAGTGATATTGGTATTTTTGTCTTTCTAATATATGTCCTTAAAAACCGGGATAGAATAAAAGGTAGTGTAAAATTTAGGGATGTGTATTTGAATACGAAATTTAGACTAAAGGAGATGGTGAATAAAACCAATGCCAGCAATTAATAATAAATAGCAAATGGAATACAAAAAAGTGGAACACTGGTAGGTTTTGCATACCAGAACTCAGCAAGTGGCAAGGGTGGAAATGTGATTTTAGATTATTTTAAAATTCTATTTTGGAATCTCTTACCCACAAAGCCTTCTGCAAATTTTTATATTATCAGTGCCTGGCATAAAGCACATAACGATTGGTTTCAGGAAGATTTAGGCAAGCTTTTTAAATTATTATCCGAAAAGAAAATTCAACCGGAAATAGGAAAAATTATGCCTTTGAGTAAAGCAGCCGACGCGCACCGATTGGTAGAAGAAGCCAGGATAGTAGGGAAAATTGTTTTATGCACTGAACATACCGAATAATCTTTTGCTTCAACGGGAAAAAATCCATTATTCCAACGATTCCGTTTTCATGGCGCGGCATTAGTTTTTACTTTTGTAAAAATTTTTAGAAACATGATACAATTAAACGGGATCTTTCCTCCACTGCCTACCTCCTTCGATAAGGATGAAAACCTGGCACTGGATAAAATGCAAAGCAATATCGAAAAGCTGAGTGCTTTCGACTTGCGGGGTTTTTTGGTTTTAGGCTCCAATGGTGAGCTGGTACATTTGTCGGATGACGAAAAAATTCAGGTCTATGAAATGGGCCGTGAGGCTATTGCTTCGGATAAACTGATGATAGCCGGTACCGGCGGTCAATCCACCCGCGAAACCATCATGCTCACCAGGGCAGCGGCAAAGGCTGGCACTGATGCAGTTTTAGTTTTAAACCCCTTTTATTTTAAAGGCCTGATGAAACCTGAAGCCTTAAAGCAGCATTATTTTGCTGTGGCCGATGCTTCGGAAGTTCCGGTGATTATTTACAATATGCCCGGCAATTCGGGGATGGACATGGATGCTGAAACGATACTTTTGCTTTCGTCGCACCCCAATATTATAGGTATGAAAGATTCGGGGGGCAATGTGGCAAAAATGGGAGCTATCCGCAAACGGGTTAAGCCCGAATTCCAGTTGCTGGCCGGCTCGGCAGGATTTCTTGTTCCGGCCATGAGTGTGGGTGCCTGCGGCGGTATTCTGGCTTCAGCCAATATTGCGCCTGCTCAATGCCTTGCCATGCACAAAGCTTTTAATGCCGGTGATATGGCCGAGGCAAGCCGGCTGCAACTCGATATTATTCCTGTAAATAATGCCGTTACCAAAAAGTGGGGCGTGCCTGCTTTGAAAGAAGCGATGGATTATATCGGGTTTTATGGAGGTCCGGCACGCAAGCCCATTTTGCCCCTTGATGCTACAACGAAAATTGAATTATTAAAAATATTGGATAGCTTTTTTTAATTCTGCACGTGTGGAATCGAACACTGAAAGTTGAATCTTGAAGTTAAGAGAAGCTTAGGGTGAAACTTATTCTACATTCACTAATTGTTCGTCCTCCATTTCAATATTCGATATTGGATATTCGATATTCAATATTTTTTCTTTTTATCTGAAATGACCCATAATTACACATGACAAATTTTATAATTTAAATCCTAATAAAATGAAAAGAAAACTTTTAATGATTCCGGGGCCTATCGAGTTTGAACCGGAAGTGATGGCGGCCATGAGCGTTCCCACGCCCAGCCACGTAGCTCCCAATTTTATCGAGAGCTTTGGCCACGTTTTGGAAATGATGAAGCAAGTATGGATGTGCCCTTCGGGACAGCCCTTTGTAGTTGCAGGCACCGGCACCCTGGCCATGGATATTGCCGGCTCCAACCTGATTGAACCGGGCGACCATGCCCTGGTCATTTCGACCGGTTATTTTGGCCAGCGCTATGCCAATCTTTTAAAGCGTTATGGAGCTAATGTTACCTTGCTTACTGCTCCTGTTGGCGACATTGTCCCGATGGATGAGATTGAGGCCGCGCTGAAAGCGAAGAAGTATAAGCTGATGACTTTTACGCATGTGGATACTTCTACTGCCGTGATGAACGACCCAAAACCCATCGCAGCGCTGGGCAAAAAGTACGATGTGCTCACGATTCTTGACGGCGTGTGTTCGGTGGCGGGCGAAGAAATTCAGCAAGAAGCCTGGGGCATCGATGTGGTGCTTACGGCTTCGCAAAAAGCTGTTGGCGTACCTCCCGGACTGGCCTTGCTGGTGGTTTCGCCCAAAGCCATGGCCGCGTGGAAAAACCGCTCAACACCGGTAGGAAATTACTACGCCGATTTCGAAAACTGGCTGCCCATCATGGAGGCCTACATGCAGCGCAAGCCTTCATATTTTGGAACCCCGGCGGTAAACCTTATCCTGGCCCTCGAAACGAGTTTGGAGCTTATCCTAAAAGAAGGCATGGAGCAACGCATTGCGCGGCATCGTAAGGTGGGTCATGCCTTTCGCGAAGGACTGAAAAGCATGGGCTTAAAAATTATTCCGGTCAACGACAGCGTTGCCGCAAACACGCTCTCTGCTCCTTATTTCCCGGAAAACGTGCAAGGCCCGGCAGTGATTTCAGGAATCGGGGATGAAGGCGTGATAGTAGCCGGTGGATTATTGCCCGAAATAAAAACCCGATATTTCAGGGTTGGCCACATGGGCATGACTGGCAAAAACGAAGTAATAACCACCCTGAAAGCCATCGAGGCTTCGCTGATAAAACAAGGCCTTAAGATAGAAAAAGATGCTTGTTTGAAAACGGCGTTGGAAATTTTGTAAACATTTTCAGGAAAAGAACTTGTTGCTTAGTGTTGCGGTCGTAGCCTGAAAAGGGACTTCAATAGAATTAATACATTTACATTTGCAATTAACTACAAAAAGTGTAGTTTTGCGCAAATAAAATAATGAAACGAAAATCAACATATAGCACCTTTGAAAATTATCTGATTGAGTTACAATCAAAAGGAAGATATTCGTTGACGCTAAGCGAACTGAAAGCCAAATTTGACATTTCCGAGAAAGCTATTCTCCAAAAAATATTCAGGCTAAAAAATAAAAATCAACTGGCACAAGTTCGCAAAGAGTTCTATGTAATTATACCACCTCAGTACTCCTGGCGGGGCATGATACCTCCTACACTTTTCATTGATGACATGATGAACTTTTTAAACAGGGAATATTATGTGGGGCTATTTTCTGCTGCAGCCTTACATGGGGCCGGGCATCAGCAGCCGATGGAGTTCCAGCTAATAACTCAAAAGCCTGCTTTACGCAACATTCGTACGCAAAAGCTTGCACTTAGTTTTTTTACCAAAGGAGAATGGGAACAAACTCAGATTGTAAAAAAGAAAACGGATGCAGGCTACCTGAAAGTTTCATCTCCGGGACTAACTGCTTTCGATCTGGTTCAGTACCATAAAAGAATTGGTGGGATTAACAGAATCTTACCTATTCTTGAAGAGATTTCTGAAGTTATAAAGCCTTCTCTGCTCTTAAAAACTGCCAAAACTCAGAAATCTCCCAATATTCAGCGTTTAGGTTTTTTACTTGATAGCTTAGGAAACGAATCCCTTGCCAACTCCCTTAGCAGCTTATTGAGTATAAACTTAAAAGAAGTTCCCCTTTCGTTGGCACATCCCGGGAAAACGGGTCTAATCAATGAAAAATGGAAATTAATTAAAAACGCGGAGATCGATATTTAATGCTACCACGTCGATACATAGAAGAATGGAAAGAGTTTGCCCCCTGGCCTGAAGATGCGCAGGTGGAGCAGGATTTGGTGATTGAAAAAGCATTACTCCAGTTATTTTCCGACCCATTTCTTAATGAGCGATTAGCATTTAGAGGCGGCACAGCTTTGCATAAACTTTTTTTAAAACCACAGGCACGCTATTCGGAAGACATTGATCTTGTTCAAATAAAAGCTGAACCCATAAAAGACACATTATCGGCTATCAGGAAACAACTCGGTTTTTTGGGAAAACCTACTGTGAAGCAAAAAGCAAACAACAATACCATGGTTTACCGTTTTGAATCTGAGATACCTCCTATAATCAACCTTAGGCTAAAAATCGAAATCAATTGCAGGGAACACTTTTCGGTTTTGGCTTACAACATGATTGAGCATACCATTGAAAATACCTGGTTCAATGGTTCTTACAAACTCATCTCTTATGAGCTTGAAGAAATGCTTGGCACAAAATTACGAGCACTTTACCAACGGAAAAAGGGACGCGACCTGTTCGACTTGTACCATGCCTTGAACAATTTAAAAATAGATACCAAAAAGTTACTCCGATGTTACAGGGAATACATGGCCTATTCTGTTGAAAAACCTCCCACACAAAAACAATTCATTATGAACCTGGAAGAAAAAATACTGGATCCGGATTTTGAGGGAGACACTTATGGTTTGTTGAGGCCAGGTGTGAAATACGACCAAAGTACTGCCTTTGAATTAGTAAAAACCGAACTAATCGAAAAAATTTAGTGTACAGGATAAGCCCTGACTTTAAAAAGCATAGTAATCACCACCCTGAAAGCCATCGAGGCTTCGCTGATAAAACAAGGCCTTAAGATAGAAAAAGATGCTTGTTTGAAAACGGCGTTGGAGACTTTGTAAAAAAACTAAACACGAGGGGATTGTAAGCCTTGCAATCCCCTCTTTCTTTTAAACTGCGACAGTTCGGCAAGCTCACTGGCCGCTGAAGACTAGGGATGCCGGGCTTCGCTCGTGCATGCTCGAAAAACAACGAAATCTGCGATTTCGTTGTTTTTCGGCACTGCCTGCTAAAGACCGCCTTTCCCCTCCATATCATCCGTAATCTCGGAAAGCATCAGATAAGTAGTGGTATCACCGAAAACCATTATTTTATCCAAAAAATCCTGAAGATGCTTGTGATTTCTTAAAGCTACTTTCATCAATACATTCTGATTGCCGGTAACCCGATAGCTTTTTTCGACGCCTTCAAATTGGTTTACAGTAGCAATAAATGGCTTCAGCTTGCTGGCGAATAGTTTGATCAAAACAAAGGCTTCCACCGGATACCCCAAGCGACTATGATCTACCTGGATGGTGAAATTTGTTATCACTCCGGTGTCCGTTAAACGCTGCATTCGCTCACGCACCGATGATGCTGAAAGGCCTATTTCCCGTCCGATTTCGGCGTAAGATTCCCGTGCATTTTTCTTTAAAAGGCCAAGAATTTGGACATCAACTTTGTCTAACATAAAAAACGCTGTTTAATTATTGAATTAATTACGCATCAAAGGTAAAAACATTTCTTTTCCGTTGAATCAATTTGTGCATCCCTGGTGATGAAAGTATTTTTGTATGATAAAATTTTTATTGTAAAATTAATAAATATCAACACAAAATGAAAAGACTATTACTTGCAATTTTTATTTTTGCTGCACTCGGATTATCTGCACAAAATTTTAATAAAGAAAACTTCAGGTCTCCGGGGAAGTTTATCGCGGATCAGCAAGCCGCGAATGGAATGGGTAATGCTGGCCCCTCCACAATCAAACCCCAGGAAATGCTTCCTGATGCTTTCAAAAACACAGATGTTGTTATGCCTATTCAAATTGGACAATCGGCTAATGCCTTTGGGTTTTCGTACATGCGCACCACCTACCTGTGGGCTGACAACAACATCAATTCCATTTCTTTTATGCACCGGATGACCAGCTTTCCTGGCTCGGGCTTTTTGGCCTATGATTTGTCAACCGATGGAGGCCAAACCTGGACGATCGATAATCAGGTGTATGATCCCAATCTTCCTGAGGGTTATAATGCACGATATCCTCAGGGATTTTTGTATAACCCCGTAGGAAACACCGATCCCATGGAAGCCTATTTTTCATATTTTGCGCCCACCCTTGACGCATCCAATGCCTCAAACGATGGTACCTGGGGCGGATATGCCTGGGGTTCAAAAAAACTGGCCGATGGAGCCTTGCCTACGCAAAGCAATTTGCCCTCAGGCGATGATTTTTACCAATACCTGCCTTCCGGCTATACGCTAACACAACTGGGCGAAGCATGGGTGATTGATGAAGAGAATGATGGCAGCTCCGGCGAATACACTTATACCGGCAACCTCATTGTAGGTCATGGCCTGTGGAATGAAGATGTAGAAGATTTTGATTACACCTTTGACCATTTACCCTTGGAAACGGATCCCGAAAGTGGCATTAATGACGTAAAGGTTGCTTTTGCTCCCGATGGGATGACCGGATGGATTTGCGCACTCACTAATGGGGAGGATCATTTGCCCGCTACATGGTATCACCCGATGCTTTTTAAAACTACCGATGGCGGACAGAGCTGGAGCGAAGACCCTATCGAGGTGCAGCTTGGTGGTGATGATGGTCTTGAAGCGGTTAGGAATTTTATTTCGGATGAGGCTCTTGTCGAATTTTTTGATCCCGAGCCAGTGCCGGATCGCGAAGATATCCCTTACTTTATGGGTTACCACATGGATATGGCCGTTGATGCCTGGGGAAATCCGCATATTATGGGCGTAGTTGCCATTTGCGATCTTGATGCCCTGGAATGGTGGAATTATGAGGGTGTTTTTGCCTTGTTCCACATTTATAGTAAAGATCAGGGCGAAACATGGGAGTCCTTTGTTATTGACTATCCCACCACCATGGATGCCGAATATGTCGGATCGGGTGGAAGTACCATTAATATGTACAACCGGCCACAGGTTGCCACTACCCAGGATGGAGCCATCGTGTTCTTCTCCTTCCTTGATACCCGAATTGAAGGAACCGTGGATAATCTTAATCCTGATATTTATTTCCGCGAATACATCCCGGAAATGGATATGCACGGCGAGGAAGTAATTAATGTTACGGCATGGTCGGAAGCGATGTGGTCGGCATATTGGGGATGTATGTCGCACTATGTGTTTGCCGATGTTACAGATAATGGAACCTACGAATGTACGATCCCCTTTGTTTACGAACAACTGGTCGAAAATGATATTAGCGGGCTTTGCCAGTTTTGGTATATCCCCGACTTCACGCGGTCGTACGTGGTAACGGGCCTTGAAAATGATAGAAGCAAACCCCTGGTATCGTTGGCACAAAATTTCCCCAATCCCTTTAGCGAAACTACGCACTTCAACATCAACCTCCTGGAAAAGAGCGATGTAAATATTGAGGTTTTTAATGTGTCAGGACAACTGGTTAAACAATTCAGTTTTGAGCAATTATCCAATGGCCCTCACCAGCTTACGCTCAATTTTGGAAACATAAAAGAAGGTGCTTATTTTTATAATTTAACCGCAGGAAAATCAATATTTAACGGTAAGATGATTGTTCAGTAGTTTAATTTGCAAACGCCATTATAATTTGAAATTTATCTTTGAGTATTTTAATTTTTTCATAGTGTTTTAATAAATGTAATTTTTTAAGCGTGGTTAATTATTAAGTTGAGGAGGCACAGGTTGGGTTGATAATTACCAACCTGTCCTTCTTTTTTAAACCTAAACCGATGAATAAAATAACTATAATAGTAGTTTTTGCTTTCTTGATAGCAAGTTTGACTATGCAAGGACAGCAGCTAAACAACTCCGATCCGGTAATAAAAACAGCAAGCTACAGCGATAAAACACCGCCCCTGCGCGACATGAAAATTGTTGTGGCCGGCAGCCGCGATCGCAGCTGGAAAGATGGCCTGGTGGGCAACAGAACAAAGGATGAAAGCCTTGCATGGGAAAACCGATCGGAAGTAGCTGTGGATGCAGCCCAACAGAAAGATATGGGGGCAAAAGGCGTAGATGGCCCGATCCAAAGTTTTCCGGGTATTGGCAAAGCCAACAGCACACCACCCGACACCGATGGCGATGTGGGTTCCAATCATTATTTCCAGATGGTGAATCTGTCGTTTGCAATTTGGGATAAACAAGGAAACCTGCTCTATGGGCCAGCAGATAACATCACCCTTTGGGATGATTTTATAGGGCCGTGGACCGGCACCAACGATGGCGACCCCATTGTGCTTTACGATGATTATGCCGACCGGTGGGTGGCTACTCAGTTTGCCGTAGAAACCAGCAATGGCACCTATTGGCAGTTGATTGCTATTTCAGAAACAGGAGATCCTTTGGGTTCGTATTACCGTTATGCCTATGAGTTTGATAATTTTAACGATTATCCTAAATTCAGCATTTGGCCCGATGGTTATTATTCGACTTATAATATTTTCGAGAATGATTTTGCGGGAGCTGTAGCTGCTGTAATGGATCGCGATGCCATGCTGGTAGGCGATCCCGATGCAAGAATCGTTATGTTCGGGCCTTACCCCGAGCAGTATGGTTTAAAGTCGGCTCATCTCGATGGCCCGGATCAGCCACCGGCCAATGCCCCAAACTGGTTTGTGAACCTACAAAAATATGGGCAGCAAGTAATAGAGGTGTATAAGTTTGAAACGGACTGGCTAACGCCGACTAATTCGAGCTACACTTTACACAACACACTGCCTGTTACCGCTTTTACTTTTTTTAATCCCAACGTAAGAGAGCAGTTGCCGCAACCCAATTCGGATAGAAAGCTCGACCCCTTGTCGAAATACCTGATGAACCCCTTGCAATATCGCAATTTTGGTACGTACGAAACCATGGTGGTCAATCACACGGTAAAGGTGGATACGGTCGCCGGTATTCGTTGGTACGAGTTGCGTAAGGATGCCGGCCAGGACGACTGGTATATTTACCAGCAAGGAACCTATTGCCCGGCTGATGGCCTTAGCCGCTGGATGGCCAGTATTGCCATGAACGGAAATGGCGATATTGCGCTGGGTTATTCGATTACAGGACACGCAATGTTTCCATCGGTGGCATATACCGGGCAAACTGCCGGAGCACCCCTGGGAGAAATGAATATCGAAGAAGTGGTGGCTGTTGGGGGAACACACTCTCAAAATACCAGCGCACGCTGGGGCGACTATAGTGCCATGGCTATCGACCCGGTGGATGATTCTACCTTTTGGTACACCGGCGAATATATGCCAAGCTCCCAATGGGGAACCCGGGTTGTTTCGTTCGACTTCGGCCCTATAGAAGCACCTACCGCTTATGCCGGCCCTGATTCGGAAGTTTGTTTTTTTGAAGTGTATAACGCCCAGGGTAGCGTTACAGGCCAACAAAGCGTGCTGTGGACTTCGAACGGAAATGGCAATTTGCTTAATCCCAACACCTTAATACCCATATATTTCAGAGGGAGCGAGGATGTGGCGAATGGCTTTTTCGAGTTAACGCTCACGGCTTATGGTTTTGAGCCTGGGATGGAAGCCATCGACGTGGTGCATGTGGATATTGTTAACGAGACGGATGTCGATTTGGGTAACGACACAATAATTTGTGTCAATCAAACCATACAGCTATTCCCGCAACTGGCGAATGCGGATTCCTTGCATTGGTCAACATCGGGTGATGGTTTGTTTAGCAATGATGCCATTGCCGAACCATTTTATACCCCCGGAGCGCAGGACGTTTTGAATGGTGAAGTTGCGCTTAGCCTTTATGCTGAAGCCTTTGCGCCCTGCGAAGGCGATGATGCGGATGAGCTTATAGTAACCCTCGATCCATGCACCAATATCGATGAACTACCCGGCAAAGCCCGGCTAAATATTTTCCCTAATCCTTCGGATGGTATTTTTAATATTGAAATCTCAGGATTGCAGGTGCAGGGTTTCAAATTGAAAGTGATGAATGCCCAGGGGCAGCTTGTATTTAGCGGAGATCTTAATTCCTATGATAATTTTTATGCTAATAGTATCAATCTCACCTACCTGCCAACTGGTGTGTATTATGTTTTGTTAAATACAGAAATAGAGCAGATTATTAAAAAGATAGTGTTTGAATAATTGAAGATGAATGCGTGATTTTTACTTGTGCTTTAGTTTTGGGCACGAGTACAGAAGTTAGTAATGTCAGACCTCCTGACTTGTGGTCAAACTAAATTGTCGCGATTTTATATATTAGCCTCATATCTGTTGCTGGAAATAGTGTTTCGCTATCGTTTAGCAGGGAGCAAATTTCTTGTACTGCATCATTTT
>Ga0307929_1001540_pt1 | contig 17063 bp, 16 predicted proteins | sample AceLakmetage1330_FD_203160 | JGI IMG/M metagenome (GOLD analysis project Ga0307929, IMG submission 203160) | Saline water microbial communities from Ace Lake, Antarctica - #1330 | ecosystem: Environmental > Aquatic > Non-marine Saline and Alkaline > Saline | place: Antarctica: Ace Lake...
GTAGGCAGAGTCACGCAACATAACGACTCCTCATACCGCCATACATGGGTCTCGCATCAATCGCCATAGATGGGCCTCGTGACGACCGGCGGTGACACTTCCTTCTCAAACATTATATCGGCATGATTTCCACAAAGTCAAGGGTTTGCCTTCGCATTTTTTTAGCCTCGCCCAGTGGTTGTGATGTACATTTTTAGCACACAAGATATAGATACATGCCTCAATCGAACGCGCCTACACGAATAGTTCTTGTTCCCACCTCATATCTAATGAAGCGCGTCACTCGATGTAGAAACCGACCAAGAATTGCAGAGGCTTTAAAAAAAAGATGTTGGATGTTCACCTTTCGGCAAACACCAAACACCAATTCAACACCCAAACGCTATACGAAACTTCTCCCTGCAGTTGCGAAATGTGATCATGAATTTGTACTGGCCTAATTCCTTATAGAGCTCATCTCTCAATTCCCCACGGATCTTTGATAGTACCATACATTTTTCATCGCTATTTAAAGAATCGATGAAGCGTTCATAGGAAATTCTTCCTATAGCTAATCGTCCACACCCAAGCTCCTATCCTTGAAAATGTACACCTTCACCTCTTCTTCAACAGTATCAACCCGAATAATCGTAATGTCTCTTTCTCTCCTTTTGAAACTTTTGATATCTGAATGAGCTGAACGTCCACGGCTTGCTCCACCAATGATGCCCCAAAGTATTGCATTTTTGAGATACCTGGTATTTATAGATTGCTTGCTGGAACCGGCACGATTACCTACTCTGTGAGAGTTGATTATCATGGGTTTTGTCAAGATTGGATGGGAATAGCATAGCCATTGTAGAGGCAAACACTCTAGTTATACCATCGATTTTAAATGGTATTTAAAGTTTTTTCGGGATAAATGATAGATTTTTTGTTGTTTTATTGACTTAAAAATCAATAAATAGTATAGCCATTTTGTGTAATTAAACTATAAAAAAGGATTACAAATGAACGATTATAAGCATATATCTTTCCGTAAAGAGTGGGAAATTACGCCCTCATCAGCGTACATGCTTGGCGAATGCCATGCGCTTGTGCATGCTTTAACGGATATCCCACTTAAACCAGAGCATCGGGAAAAACTGCTAAGCGTGTCTCTCCTGAAAGGGGCACAGGCAACGACTGCCATTGAAGGCAATACACTGAGTGAAGAAGAAATAGCGAAAATCCAAGAGGGCTGGCGCCTGCCGCCCAGCAAGGAATATTTACAAACGGAAGTGAATAATATCCTTGAAGCCTTCAATACACTACTCCATGAGATCGTTGCAGAGGATAAGGTGAACATTATCACTCCCGAACTGATCAAAAATTTCCATTACATGATCGGGAAAGATTTAGGCGAACATTTCGACGCCATACCCGGCCGATTTCGTGAAGACAGGCGACATGTGGGCCCTTATTTGGCACCGGAGCATCAACACATCCCCGACCTCATCAAAAAACTCTGCGTTTGGATCGGGGACGAATTTCACTATGACCATGGGCAGGATTTTAAGGACGCAGTCATTGAAGCCATTGTGACACACGTATATATTGAGTGGATACACCCGTTTGGAGACGGCAATGGTAGAACCGGGCGATTGGTGGAATTCTATATCTTGTTGCGCGCTGGATTACCGAATATCGTGTCTCATATTTTGTCCAACTTCTACAACCTTACCCGGCCCGAATATTACAGGCAACTTGACAAAGCTCGGCAAAACCGCAATTTAACAGAATTCATTCATTACGCGTTACAAGGTTTTCGGGATGGATTGAACGAAAATTTACACATTATTCAAGACAGTCAGCTTTCTATTTTCTGGGAACATTACATTTACGAGATATTTGCAGACCTCAAATACACAAAGAAAAAGGCTTTCAAACGAAAAAGGGCTTTAATATTACAGGTTCCGATCGGGGAGTCGTTGACGGTGGATGAATTACTCGAAATTTCCCCAGATATTGCCAAAAAATATGCCACCGTTGGAAGGGCTACTGTTTTGCGCGATTTAAAAGAACTGCAGGAATTAAGTCTTATGGAAAAGGTAGGCAGGCACTACAACGCCAATACGAACCTCTTAAAAGCGATGATGCCTGGTAAAAAAGCATAACGGCTGAAAGTGGAAACCCATTCATAAAGATTCCTCAAAAATATTGAAGACTGAGTTGGGATATGGAAAACAACAATCTTATGATCGGAATCATTACATCCAGAAAGTGCCCGACCTGTGGGCATAGTGAAATCGGCTATGAAACAAATACCGGAGAATTCTGTCCTTTGAAACCGGGAGATACGGTCGGAGTATTCCCCAAAGTGCCCTTGCCCGGCATTTTGGCAGACAGAATCCAAATCGTACCGGAAGGCAGCAAGAAGGTTGCGGGAAACGCTTCTGAGGCTATACCCTGGATACCTGATCCTTTACGATGCCACAGGCTTCTTCGCTGCAAATATGGAGTCCTCAATCCAATGCATGTTCCAGTTGAGAACATGTCTCCCGGAATCTATGAAATAGCCTACAGGCAAAAACTTCAGAAACTGATTGAACAGGAAATATATACCCCCCTGTCCGTAATATTCGACAGGTATTTCTCCGCACCCCATCTTGCTTCCGGAGATTCAAAGCAGGTAGCAGACGCCATGTGGGAAGAGCTGGAGGAAATCAGAAGGCCTGTTGTGAACATGGAAAAATGGCTTGAAAACAGGGACGAGGAAAGCCTGGCAAAAATGATTCTCCCCTTGTCAGTCAATGATCTTACAGAAGAACCTGTCAGCGATGAACAGCTGAAACAGGAACTGGTTCAGATTTCTCTGGAGGATTTTCTGGAAATGGTATGAGGCAACCGAATGCAACAACTCCGAACTCTCAACCGCCTCAGATGCAGTAAAGATATTTGCAGGGCAATTTGTGGTGATGTCTGCCAAACCGGCCATGTCACGATTGGGAAATCGCAAGGACATTGCCGAGGCAATCTTTCACCTGCCTGGAAACAGTGATCTTCCCCTCCGCAGCATAAGCTTCATGGCATTCATCAATATCAGCCCGTTTGTACAGATAATTAACCATAAGTCCGGCGGATTCCAGTATGCCCTTGGTGGAAACGTCTCCTAACCAGTTAATCCGCTCAAGTCGAGCACCATTGGAAATATGGAAATGGGTTACGGGATCCAGGGCGCGTTTCTTCTTTTTTTCATTCAGGAGATAATGCGCAGCAAGTCCCATAAGCGGTTTTTCCAGGACACCACAAGTTTTCTCGTCGTCATGCCAGTCGGTTTGCAAAATTTCAAGGAAATTTCTGGCAGCATTATCCCCTGATCCCATTTTTTTTATCAGCAGGATATCGCCGGCCTTAAATAGAGAAGTGTCGCCTTTTTCAAGGAGAGGATCCAACCATCTTCGAAACCCTGGGATCGGCGACAAAGTCGCAAAGACCTTGAGGTTTTTTAACTCTGAGGAAAGTTCTGAAACTACCCACTTTATGAGAAAATTGCCCAGGCTGACCCCGGCAAGTCCTTTCTGTGCATTTGTTATGGAATAAAAGATAGCCGTATCCGCCTCGTCCTGATCTCCAACAGGGCTTTCCTCATTCAGCAGGTTCTGTACGCTATCCGCCATACCCTTCACGAGCGCCACCTCGATGAAAATAAGTGGTTCGTCGGGCATCTTATTGTGAAAAAAGGCAAAACAGCGTCTGTCGGAATCAAGCCGGTTTTTCAAATCCCGCCATGAAGAAATCTGATGCACCGCCTCATACTCCATGAGTTTCTCGAGGAGGGCTGCAGGGGAATTCCAACTGATTTCTTTCATATCAAGCAAGCCAATATCGAACAAGCTCTTAAGGAGAAATTTCAGATCTTTTTCCAAACCTACCAGATAGACATCATCTTTTTTCAATTCCAGAAGATCCGATCGCATATCCACAAGGAATTTAAGACCATCATCCAAGGTATTAAACTGACGGAGGATCTTCAATTTGGGTGAATCGAGAGCGTCGCGCAAAGCATTTTCTGCCTCAAAACGCTGCTTTTGATTCATGGCGCCTTTGAAAGTCTCCAGGAAAGCACAAATTTTCTCATCATCAATACTGAAGTCACGTGAAAGTTTTTTCAGAAAGCTTTCCCTGCCCTTCCGGTTCAAATTCAGATAGATATTACCCAACTCCGCAGATCGAACACGGGCGCTGACTTCTCCGCCTTTGCCTTCCACACATTCTACCATGCGTTTGTGCAAATACGGCAAATCTTCCTTGGGAAGCCCCGGATGCACCTTTCCTTTGATGGCATGACGGGCTGAGCTTTTGAGCCCACGCCAGGTTCGCACAAAATTAATGATGGACGCACGACGAAGTCTGGTCACAGCTTCACGCATTGGCAATACCTCATATAAAATTTGTGATTCCAGTAGGCAGTGGACAGCCCGCACCATCAGAGTCTCGCCAGCTCGCTTACCTGGATTCCTTCAAAGGCCCGGGATAGACAGAAAAGAATACCTTTGGATGGTACCGCTGATCGATTTTCCTGTCAAACTTTTCGAACTTTACAGCAGAGGTTTCTGCCAGCGCGCTGCCAGGAAGGCGCCCGTCTCAAGACTTTTTTCTCTGCCGACCTTCTCTGCTCTTTCCGCATTCTCGGGACTATCTTCCTTCTTAAAATGTATCCCACTTTCTATAACACCCTCTACTTCCGATAGCGCTGCTATTTCTTCACGGGACCTGAAATACACTTTTTTAAAAATCGGATGGCCTTTTTTCCCCGATTCCTTTCTCCGTTCGGCCCACGGCCCTGAACTGTTCAAGGTAGCAACCACAATGATGCCACCAGGTCTGGTAACACGGAAAAGTTCCGCCACAGCTCTTTTTGCATCTTCAATAAACTCTACGGCCGTTATAGACACGGTCTTGTTAAAAACATTATTAGAAAATGGAAGACTTTCCATACTTCCTTGAGAAAGGAAAAGCGACATTCCTGCATGTTTTTCAGCCGATTTGGTAAGCATGGGAAGCGAAAGATCGAGGCCAAAAATTTCTGCTCCAGCAGAAATCATACCCTTAGAGAATATCCCTGAACCGCAACCCGCATCCAGAATACGTTCCCCTGGAGAAGGAGAAAGCATTTTAAAGACCAGCTCGCTCTCGTATTTCAGGATCAATCGTCCAATCGGGGTCTTGAACCAGGCATCGTATTTATTAGGCCACTGGTCAAAAAGTTTTACGTCTTTCATGGCATTTCCTTTTCTGTTATATGGTGGATTTATCCGTCCCGTTGGGTACGTAAGCAACTCCTTCTATTCCAAACTCCGCATTACAGAAACGGGAACCATAGCCTTGAAAAAAGGAACCAAGTTCTTATTTTGAACTTTATTATAAGGGACAATCGATGTCATATCCATTTTCCATACGCAGTACGGCATTCCGGCTTTTCTAAAGGAGATTAAGGTGGGTTACGAAAATACACACAAAGAGTCCCCTCGACTCTTCTTCCATATCCTGGTCAAGACAGGTATTTTGCTCCTTGTAATGTTCCTGGTTACAGGCAGTAGGACATTCTCTATGGCCGAGCCACAGGGGTCTTTTCAAAACAGCGCACTGCAAACCCCCTATAGCCAATCGGGTTCCCTTGAAAACCTCGCGACTTTTTTTGGGTCTGACGGCACATGGGTAACAGGCGTCCGATGCGGCACTCCCTCCCCAACCCGTGAGGAGGCGGAGAAAACCCGGAAAGCATTAGACAGCTTATTCCTGCAGAAAAGGGAAACCAGAGAGAATTCCGTCATCATTCCTGTTGCATTTCACATAGTAAGACATTCCGACGGCTATGCAGACGTCACAGATCTGCAGATCAACGAGCAGATGGATGTGCTCAACGATGCCTATAGAGATGTAGGCTATCAGTTCAGCCTTCAGAGCGTGAACAGGGTGGACAACTCTCTTTGGTCAATATCTTCTCGATCTGAATCTGAAATGAAAAAAGCCCTTGCCGTAAACCCCGCTTCGACCTTGAATATTTACACATGCGACCTGTCAAGCGGAATACTCGGATATTCCTATTTTCCTTCCAGCTTTGCAGAAAACAGTTTTATGCACGGCGTGGTCGTTCTGTACTCTTCCCTGCCAGGGGGAACGGCTTATCCCTATGATGAGGGGGATACCGCAACCCATGAAGTGGGCCATTACCTTGGGTTGTATCATACGTTCGAAAATGGATGCATTCTTCCTGGAGATGAAGTCGATGATACGCCCTATGAAGCAAGCTCCGCGTCGGGCTGCCCCCTGGGGCGGGATTCCTGCCCAAGAGATCCCGGCGAGGACCCCATCCACAACTTCATGGACTACTCCGATGATGCGTGCATGGACCAATTTACAGTCGAGCAGGGGGAGCGTATGGATGGAATGGTGGCAGTGTACAAACCAACCCTCTGGAATAATGATACCGTTTTTCCTGACATGAAGATCAATGATTCCGACGGCCCCGTTTTCCTGTCTTCCAAGGACTCAGCACAGGTCTCGGTAAGCCTGAATCCTGGTAATCAGGAAGGGCAGAATGCCAACTGGTGGATTGGCGTCCATACGTCTTTTCCAGCCCCCAACGACTGGATCACCTATGTTTACTCCGATGGATGGCAGCAAGGCATTCATTTGTATGCTCAAACGCCCCTGTTCGAACTATCCCCTCCCCTTGAAGTCCTTGATGTGCCACTGCCGGCGGGGACATACACCTTCTACTTTGTCATTGATAAACTTGATGACGATTCCACCAACTCCACCTGGTATGATTCCGTGGAGGTGGTCGTAAATTAAGGGATCGTTCAACAAAGAAAAAATCCAATGCCCGGTTATACCCAAGTGCATTTATGACAGCAGAAAGTCCAGGATTCCTCCAGCGCCGTGCATTTTATTTTCCCCCTGTTGCCATATAATGGATTGAGGACCTTCCATTACTTCTTCCGTAATTTCCAGACCTCTGTAAGCAGGTAAACAGTGCATAACTACGGCATCGGGAGCAGCCATTTCGAGAAGTTCCTTATTGATCTGGTATCCTCGAAACGCGGCCAGCTTTTTGTCTTTCTCTTCTTCTTCGCCCATACTCACCCAAACGTCTGAATAAAGTACGTCAGCCCCTCTCGCCCCCTCTTGCGGATCTTCAATAACGCTGAGAGCAGCCCCGGTTTTTGCCGCAATTTCACGGGCCTTTTCCACAATATCCCTCCTGGGAAAGAAGCCTTCCGGACTGGCAACCCGCATGTTCATACCAGCCAATGCACAAGCGAGCAGTAGAGAATGGCACACATTGTTCCCATCGCCTATATAGGCCAAGGTCAGTCCCTTAAGGGTTCCTTTTACTTCCATAATAGTAAAGAGATCGCATATGGCCTGGGTTGGATGGGTAAGATCGCTCAAACCGTTAATGACAGGAATCCCCGAATAGGTCGAAAGCACTTCCAGGGTCTTATGTGAATTAACCCTTGCAATTACCGCATCAAGATAGCTGCCGAGAATTCGGGCTGTATCTTCTATGGGCTCCCCTCTTTTTATCTGAAGATCGTCTGAAGAAAGATAGATCGCCCCTCCACCGAGCCTCAAAATGGCTGATTCGAAGCTGGTTCGCGTCCTTGTGGATGGTTTCTCAAAGAGAATTCCGATCACCGCGTTTTTCAAGACACAAAGATCTTTTTTTTCTTTCACAGCGCTTTTAAATGCTTTCACTCTCGCCAATATGGCAAAAAGATCTTCAGAAGTTAAATCATCTACAGTCAAAATTGACCTTGTCATTATATGCCTCCAATTAGTAAAACCGGATTTCATTCGCCAAAAACGAATCGCCGGAATTCCATTTTCTCCTTCGGAAAATATTTCTAAAAAGCATTTTTTCAACGAAAAAGAACATTTTTCAAATAAGAAAACCCCATTTTCAACAGCGCTTCATCATCCTTCTTTACTTTTTCCCTTGTAGCCTTGTCTATGCGGAACAATTCAAAGAAATTGGTATGAAAGACAAATTCCCTGAAAACATCCACATTATAGCCTGCCACCATGACTTTCTGTTGTTGCCCTTCGTCAAGGGGAAGGGAACGATCGCGCTTGGGGTGAAAGAGGATTTCAAGCATTCTGTCGTTCATTTCATCGTAGGGGAGGAATCCTTGATCCGCCCTCCACTGATGTACACTCTGCACTTTACTTTCTCTTGTACCCTCACACCCCTTAATATTCAGCAGATAGAAGATCCCGTCTTCGTCCCCAAGGGCCGAAAGCCTTCCCAAGGGAAAAAGACGACAAGCCGTTGGACGGTCGTCATAGATTTTACAGCCATCACGACCTACAAATGGGCACACGTTGTCATCGCCTTTCATTTTCAAAGACAAAACGGGGAATCCTGAACCAGGGTCCAGCCGATAAACCGCATATTGGGACAAAAAATCATCGGAAAGAAGATGGAGAGCCCTCTTCATCCTGATCACGTCGTAGGGCGTCAAAGGCAGATGTTTGTTTCGACAGCATCTGTTAAAACAAGACAGTCCGCTATGGCATGAAAAGCTGAACGTATCCATCAAACCCAGTCTTTTTTCAAGAGAGGGGGGGGTATCCGTAAACATAGTTAAAAGCCCTGTCAGGTTGGGTACTCATCCTAAGTTTGAAGTAGAAAGACGTGTACTATCATGGTTTTCACCATTTTTCAAAGACAATAAGTACATTTCCAGCAATTCCTGCAACCGTTCCTAAACCATTTTCTACTTTCCACTCAACAGCTCCCGCATTTTTTTCAACATTTGATCAGGATCAACGTATGATTCAATCCGCAATTTTCTTTCTTCTATTCCATCTCTTTTTATAAAAATAATAGTCGGAACCCCCCTGATTTCATATTTTTTCTGTAGCACATCCTGGGCTTCGTGGCGCGTTGTCAAGTCCACTTTCACATTGGTAAATTCTTTGCTCAATGTTACAATATCAGGATTATTGAAAACCTTCTTCTCAAGAGCCTTACACGGCCCACACCAGTCCGCATAAAAATCGAGAATTACGGGTTTTTTCAGCTTTTCTGATTCCACCAGTACAGACTCACTGTAAGAAGCCCATTGAATCGATTCTCCTTTTTCAGCCCCAATAATCAACAGGGTCACAGCTCCCCCTATCAAAACCAGCCCGAAAACCTTTTTGACCACGAGAAAAGTACGTGCACCCTTGTTTTTGTCGATCCATCCAAGATGAAGTCCTGCCAATAACAATATGCCTGCATACATGCCTGACCTTGCCAATTCACTGTAGAAAAGCGGCTGCAGCATATACCCTGCCATCCCAATAAGCACCCAGCCAAGCGCTTTTCTTATCCACACCATCCATGTACCGGACATGGGAAGCTTGTCAATAGTACCCGAAAAGACTGCCAGTATCGCTAAAGGGAGACCCATACCGATGCTCAGGACGAAGAAGTACAGGAACCCCAGGAAGGGATCTCCTTTCTGCCCCACATAGGTCAACAATCCCAGAATAAATGGGCCCAGGCATGGCGCAGCCACAATCCCGAGCGTAAGCCCCATGAAAAATGTACCGAAAAAACCACCGAAATTCCGGGAAGCCACTTGGGTAATCTTGGACGGGATTCTGATTTCATAAAAACCGAAAAAACTCAATGCCAACCCCACCATAATGCCGGCCACAATAAAAAGAACCACCGGATTCTGAAGGATAGCCCCCAGCATACCACCCGAGAGGGCCGCAGCCAGCCCTAACACGGAATTCGTGAAGGCAAGACCAAGGATATAAAGCACCCCGTGGATAATGGTGCTGCCTTTTATTGTATCACTTCTCCCTCCGAAATAAGATACGGTTATGGGAATTAATGGATAAACACATGGCGTAAGATTCAGCGCCAGCCCCCCTAAAAAAATTCCGATGAGCGTCAGCAACATTCCGGCGCCAATACCAAAATCTTCGGATGAATCCGTGAAAGATTTCTCGTCACTCTCAGGATGAAACACTTCCTGGTTGATGGGGTTCGAAACAGCACCTTCCTGAACAACAGACAGGGAAACAGAGACAGAGACCGTTTCAGGAGGAAGGCACGAATTTTCGGAGCAGGCCTGATAGGAAAGTTCCCCTTTGAGCATATGGTTTCCTACACTGGCCTCTTTTTCCATTACCAGGAGGGCCTTTACACGGATTTCCCCGGAAAACACCTCAATGGGATCTTTCGCATACGGTAAAGTAATCTTGTCCGGCCCGGGAAAATCGATTTTCTCGATTCGAACATTCCCTGTGGTTGGAAAAGACAGAACCGTTGGGACCAAGAAATCCTTGCCTTTTTCCAACCCATGAATATACCAGCCTTTATCTATGCGTATTTCAAATTGTATAGGAAAAGACTTTCCCGCTGGATAATGCTCCATCGATTGGACAACGTTCACTTGAACCGTAGAAGCGTACAGATCATCCAGAAAGAGATCTGTACCCGAAAGATAGAGAAAAAAGACAAATAGAGGCACAAACCATTTCAGCTTTTTGGACAGGTACATGTTTTCATCCTCATATGACTTTCTTTAAGAAGTTTTTTCCTCGATCTGACTGACTTTTTTGCCAGTCAGAGGCCCTGCTCATCAGAAGGTTTTCTGCTTTATGCGAAATCCACAGCCTGAATGCCTCGGCAAAAGATCTTGCAAAGGGATAATACATGACGTAGAATCCTGAGAAATACCAACCAAACAAAAACTCCCGGGAGTACCCATCCAAAAATGACTGATATTTTGACAGGTCTTGACCGCCTTTACGGGGAATACGTTAAAAAACTGTCTGGTTTTCGCCTTGGTCTCCTTGCCAATCAGGCTTCCGTGGATGCCAATTTGAATAGCGCAAAAGAGGTCGTTGCCCAGCTTTTTCCGGGACAGTTAAAAGCCCTTTTCGGCCCCCAGCATGGGTACGGGGGTGAAGACCAGGACAATATGGTTGAAACCCCCCACGCGTCCGATAACTTCATGAAAATACCGGTGTTCAGCCTTTATGCCCACTCCAGAGAACCTTCACGGGAAATGCTCGACACAATCGATATCCTGATCATTGACCTCCAGGATGTGGGAACAAGGGTCTACACATTCAGCAGTACCATGCTGAACTGCATGAGAGCTGCTGCGAAATATGGGAAGAAAGTTATTGTTTTAGACCGTCCAAACCCATTGGGGGGGCAAGTTGTGGAAGGCAACCTGCTTGAACCCGAACTCTTTTCATTCGTCGGGCCATGCAGAATTCCCATGCGCCACGGCCTTACAATGGGGGAGATGGCCCTTTATTTCAATCACCACTATGGTTTAAAATCCGACCTGGAAATCATCGCGATGGAGGGGTGGCGCCGGGAAATGCTCTGGCAGGAGACAGGGTTGCGATGGGTTATGCCATCCCCTAACATGCCTCTTCCTGAAACAGCATTTGTTTATCCAGGACAGGTGCTCTGGGAAGGAACAAATATCTCAGAAGGGAGAGGCACCTGCCGTCCTTTTGAGATTTTCGGCGCCCCATTTTTAGACACAAACGCGGTAAAAAGCGAAATAGGAAAGGTTGCAACCGAGGGTTGCTATCTCCAAAAAACCCAGTTTCGCCCCACCTTCGGCAAATGGGCGGGAGAACTCTGTCATGGGTTCATGATCCATATTCTGGATCCAATTGTTTATAAGCCGTATTTCACCTCCATCTGCCTGCTTTACGCCATCATGAAAATCCACAGAAACGATTTCAGTTGGAAACAGCCCCCATACGAATATGAACACGAAAAAATGCCCATCGACTTGATCCTGGGCAATACAGACTTGCGCCACGATTTAGAATCCGGCAAAAATCCGCCCTCTCTTACCTGGAAGTGGGACCAGGAACTCGAACCCTTTTTGAACGAAAGGAAAGCATCCCTCCTGTATTCCTAACGGGCATGGTTCATAACTTTCCGGCTTTCTTTCCTTGTGACAGGATTTCAAAGCATCACAACAAAAAAAGAAGCTAATTTTTCTGCTCTCCGCTGATCCACCGATCAATGGCCTCTTTGTCGAACCTCCAAACTCTGCCTATTCTGATAGCGGGTATTTTTCCTTCCGCAGCATATTTACAAATGGTAATTTCATGCAGCTTTAAATATTTAGCAACTTCCTTTGTCGTCATTATGTCCGGCATGATATACTCCCTGTATGTTATTTGATGTTCTCGGGCAACCACTCGTCCTTTCCTCCATAGACTTCCGGAATCTTCAACAGGTAAGAAAGATTTTTTCTTCTTCCTGACCACAGGACCGAAATGGAAACTTGCGGGTGCCGCTTTTCTGTTGTATGAATAGTTTCGCTACAGCAATCTAGAGGTTGTTTCTAAGCAAACCCTAAAGAAATTCAATATTGTCTAAACCAATTAATACTAATTGCGAAACGCATTAAAGTCAATAACAATTCATATTATAAATGAATAATCAGAAAGATTGAGTATCCTATTTCAAAAATCCGGTCAAAAAAAAATGCATCCCACAACAAAAATAATTTGCATAGTTCCGGCGTTTTTCATGACTTTGCTCTTCCTGTCCCTGGCATGTGGGGATACCCACCAAGTGGTATTCGTGTATGATGGGGATACCATTCTTCTTCAGAACGGAACAAAGGTTCGATATACGGGGATCAATACCCCTGAAATTGATCATGAAGATGGCAATGATGAACTTTTTTCAAGGGAAGCAAAGGATCTAAACACGGAATTGGTCAATCTGAAAGCCGTCTCACTTGAATATGATCGTCAAACCAAGGATAGATACAAACGAACACTGGCCTATGTTTTCATTGAAAACGGGGAAATGATTAATGCGCTCATGGTCAAGAACGGACTTGCGTATGTCGCATCGCACAAGCCCAATCTAAGATACAGGGGCTATCTGATCCACATCCAAAGGCAGGCGATGGAAGAAAAATTGGGAATCTGGAAAAACCTCCCAAAAGAGGAAAAAACAGAATACAGGGGCAATAAAAAGTCTTTTCGCTTTCATAGAAAAAATTGTCCATCCGGTAGGCAGATACCAATAAATCACCGTGTCCAATTTTCATCCATGTACAATGCCTTCTGGGAAGGGTATAGCCCTTGTCACAGGTGCCTGCCAAGGTGGTTTGAAAAACCCGCAAATGTCGAGTTTACCCCAAACACCCCCCCACGGAAAAAACAGGAAGACAAGCCCAAGGTGCCCTCTGCATATATACCCCGAAGTTGGGGACGAAGAAAATGATCTTTCTTCTCAAAAATAGAGCGAAACTTTTAAGGGCACCTTGACGAGCAGTTGCAAAGACATTATATACTCCACAAAATCAAAATGAAACGAAAACTGAAAATCAGATTCTGGCCTGACTCCCAGACGATAAAAACAACGCACAGCACCATCACCACCGCAGGAAAGTGGATGATATATTTTGTCCTGATCGGTCTCATTGCCGGCGCAGGATCTATCGTATTTCATTGGCTCTGCCAGATAGGAACCCATTTTCTTCTGGATCAGTTGGCAGGTTACCGTCCACCTGAACCCGCAGGAGAGGGAGGACTTTTTACGCCCACAAAGACCCCCTTTAATCGATGGGTGCTCCTGTTCCTTCCCGCCGTAGGAGGCATCTTCAGTGGATGGCTCGTGTATACCTTTGCCCCTGAAGCTGAAGGGCATGGAACGGATGCTGCCATAGATTCCTATCACAACAAAGGGGGCTTCATCAGAGCCAGAATCCCTATCATTAAGACCATTGCCTCTGCCATAACCCTGACTTCAGGAGGATCTGGAGGACGTGAAGGCCCCATCGCCCAGATAGGCTCCGGTTTCGGTTCGTTTCTCGCTACAAAACTGGGGTTATCTGACCGTGAAAGGCGGATCATGCTTGCAGCAGGCATGGGCGCCGGCGTGGGAAGCATTTTCCGTGCGCCCCTTGCCGGCGCACTGTTTGCTGCGGAGATTCTATACCGCGACCCGGAATTTGAATCGGAAGTCATTATTCCAGCAGGTATTTCATCCGTGGTGGCCTATTGTCTCTTCTGCCTCTGCTTCGGTTGGGGTTCCCTGTTTGAAACCAGGGATTTTCTCTTCAGAAACCCCCTTGAACTTGGCCCCTATACAGTTCTCGCTATCGTCCTCACCGCGGGCGGCTTCCTGTATGTCCGATCATTTTACGGCATCCAACACCTCTTCAAACGGATAAAGCTCCCCAATCACATCAAACCTGCCATTGGGGGATTAATCACCGGCGCCATTGGATTTTTCCTGCCGCAAACCCTTTCTTTCGGCTATGGCTTCATGCAGATGGCTCTTGAAAACAACCTTCCCACTCTTTTTCTGCTGACATTGGCTATAGGGAAAATTTTCACCACCTCCTTTTCAATCGGTTCGGGCGGCAGTGGCGGCGTATTCGGACCATCCGTGGTTATTGGAGGAGCGCTGGGTGGGGTAGTAGGGAAAATCTTTCACAATATCTGGCCTACGGTCGTTACACACCCGGGTGCTTTTGTTGTCGTTGGTATGGCCGGATTTTTCTCCGGGGTCTCCAACACCCCCATTTCCACGATTATTTTTGTCAGTGAAATGACTAACTCCTATCACCTTCTTTTGCCAGGTCTCCTTGTCTGTTCTCTGACTTATATGCTATCAAGAAAATGGACCATCTACCAGAGTCAGGTAAATTCAAAGATCGATTCAAACGCCCATCGCGGAGATTTTTTCGTGGATATCCTTGCCGCCATAAGGGTTCGAGAACTTTCATCTCAGTTCAGGAAAGCCCAGTTAATCCCAGAGGATATGACACTCAATAAATTCCGTAAAATCTTCAGTACAAGCGACCAGCATTACTTCCCCGTTGTGAACAAAGAAAAAAGAATGATTGGGATCTTTTCCATAAATGATATACGAGGCGTGCTTTTTGATAACGAAATAGAGGACCTTGTTCGTATGAAGGACGTTGCAAACACAAGCATTATCTATACAACCCCTTCCGAAGATCTTAATGAGGTTTTTAAAAAATGTACGATTCGTAATCTCCAGAGAATTCCCGTAGTCAGTGAAGAAGACCATACTCTGCTTGTCGGGATGCTGGATAGACGGGAGATGATTCAGTATTACAACCAGAGGATAGAAGAAATAAAGGCCGGGGAAGGGATAGGCCCGAAGAATTCACCAAAAAAAGAATCAGAAGTTCATCTTGCTGATTTCAGGGCGATACCCGTAAGGGATGCCATGAACGAGAATGTTGCACCCGTCAGTGAGGCAACTCCCCTGGAAGAACTCAAAGAAATCATCTATGAAATGGGATTAAACAGCCTTCCTGTGACCGATGATTCAGGCAGACTAAAAGGAATTCTGTCCCTTTCGGACTGTAAATGGGCCTCCAAAAAGGGAGACATCAAAGTTACCGCCGGCGACATCGCCACAAAAGAAGTGATAACGGTTACTGACCAGGACAACCTCCTGGCAGCTCTTGCAAAAATCACTGCGGGAGATTTTGCCATTCTGCCTGTGGTGGATAAAAACGACCCCACCAAACTGCTTGGGACTATCACCAGAAAGGATGTAACAACAGCATTTCATCATGTGCTGTTGAAAAAATAGCCACAGAGACCAGAGGACACAGAGAAAGCACTTCCCCATAAAAGCACTTATGAATGCCATCACATCCGTGTCATTCCCTCGAAAACAAGCATCCAAGGTTTCCAAGCGAAGTTCCTGGATTCCGGATCAAGCCCGGAATGACAGGAAAATTCACAAAGAGCCATTCTTCTATAATTATCTGCGCTTATCTGCGGGAGTCTGCGTCCCTCAAAAGCATTATCCGGCAAAAACCGTTACTTGATTGTCTTGAGTTTCTTTTCTGCAATAGCGGCTTCTTTGGACTTGGGGTACCGTTTAATAAGCTTCTTGAGCAGGAGCTTTGCACTCGTTTTATCCTTAATTTCGTAAAAGGCAATCGCCTGCCTCAGCATGGAACCGGGGACCTTGTTTCCTTTGCTGTACTTCTTCATGACATCCTGGTATGCCAGAATCGCCTGTTCGTACTTTCCCAATGACATGTAACATTCCCCAACCCAGAATTGCGCATTATCTGCAAGATTGGATTTGGGATATTTGGAAAGAAAGTTTTCAAATCCCGCAATAGCCTCTTCGTATTTTCCCCCCTGATACAGGGAAAGATTCAATTCATAAAGTTTTTGATCAGGAGGGACAGTCGCCACGGGTTTCTGCACTTTTTCTTCAGCTTGCTGAACGGGAGTAGCCCCTTTCACCGTCTTTTTCTGAGACGGATGGGATGAAGGTTCAAGCCCTAAATAACTGTACAGCCTATTGGACTTTTCTTCTTCAACAACCATCCTCTTGTCCATCTCAGCAAGAAACATTTTTAGATCATCCTGGTTATTGAAGTCTCTCTCTGAAGAAAGCTGCATGAAACGGTTGTTTTCATCAAATTGTCCAGACAACTTCTGTACTTCCGACATCAATTTTCCGATTCTTATTTCAGTCTCGGCCTGTTGTTCACGGATAGAGGTAAGCTTGGTATCCATTTCATTGTCAAATCGCCTCTCGGTCATTTCTTTCAGATGGTCAATCTTCTGATTCAAGGCCCTGATCTGACTGTTTACCAGTTTTTCATCCGTGACACAGGAAGAACAGCTTAGTAGTGCAAGAATTACCACGCCGGTTCCCAAAACACGCCATGGTACAGAGTGGTGCTTTCTCATGCCCAATACCCCACATTAGAGGGACCAACCTGATATATCAGATCGGTCCCCATGAATTATGCGCTTCGCGAACAAACCATCCATACCAGCAATGGTTTCCCATTTTTTCGCAGACTTTACCGCAACAACTTGAAAGAATCCCGTCTGTTCAACGACCAGGCCACCGGATTATTTGCCGGGTCAGCAAGACGCTCTTTGCCATAGCTTATGGTCTTTAACCGGTCCTCGGAAATCCCCAACGCCATGAGAAATCTCTTCGCGGCACTTGCTCTTCTCTCACCTAATGCCAAATTGTATTCAATCGTACCTCTCTGATCACAATTGCCCGCAATCAG
>Ga0307929_1001542_pt1 | contig 17037 bp, 14 predicted proteins | sample AceLakmetage1330_FD_203160 | JGI IMG/M metagenome (GOLD analysis project Ga0307929, IMG submission 203160) | Saline water microbial communities from Ace Lake, Antarctica - #1330 | ecosystem: Environmental > Aquatic > Non-marine Saline and Alkaline > Saline | place: Antarctica: Ace Lake...
GTTCACCATTTTATGACAACCCAGTATGGGTTGAGCAATTTCACAACAAGCTTACCTTGAGGATAAAGAATTTGAAACAAATTACAATATGAACATTGAACTTTGAGCAAACTCCGAAAAGGCCATACATTAAAAATATGCAACGAAAACACTATAACACAAAAACTCACAAAATGAAAATCAAAATATTGCTTTAGTGAAATTTAGTGAATTTGTGCTTTGGTGGCAAAAATTCACTTTTAAAAGTAGGCTCAACATCAAACATCGGACTTCCATCTTCCGTCTTCGGTCTTTTAATTTCAAACATAAACACAAGTGAAAAAAATAATTTTTTCTTTAATTTTACTGATAGCCACGGGCAGTACAGCAATGGCCCAGACCAAAGAACTTGCGGTTGAAAAATCGTTGATGTTTTTGGATAATCTTGAAAAAAATGATTTTCAAGCCAATGCCTACCTTATGGCCCCAAGTTATGCGGATGGAAAATTCAGCCAAAAACTGGCTTCCTCATGGAACTTTCAACTTGGCGAACTGGGTGCTTATCAAACTTTGAAAAGTGTGAAATACGACAAATTCAAAGATTATGATTTGGTATATCTCACCTGTGCTTTCGAGAAATCGGATTACACCATCAAACTCATGTTCAACAAACGCAAGGAGATTACCGATGTTTATTTCATCCCCTACCCTCCGCTTATCCCCATCGGCAAACTAAATATTATTTGGGTACTTATCTTTTTGGTTTTTTGGGAACTGGCATGGAAGGCCCTGGGCCTTTGGAAAGCTGCATCCAACAAACAATTGGGATGGTTTCTCGCAATATTCATTTTTGCCACGGTAGGAATACTCCCGATCATTTATGTGCTATTTGTAAAGTCTAAAGAAAGACAAGCTCCGCAGATGTGAAAACGCTTTTTCTAAAATACCACATCGAAATCCTTGCTGCCTTTGCAGTGATCCTGTTTTTTTCAGTGCGCGAACCCTCCTCGCCCTATGATAAAATGATTGGCAGCGATGGAAAAGGTTATTATGCGTATCTGCCCGCCGTATTTATTCATGGGGGTTTTTCCTACGATTTTGTTGAAGCTTACGAAAGAATCCATTATGGGTCCAGCGACGATTTTTTCGATTTTAGGATTCAAACTGAATCAGGTACGGTAAACAAATACTTCCCGGGTGTAGCCATTTTGTGGTTGCCTTTTTTCCTTTTGGCACATATCTTTTCATTGCTTTTTGGATTTGCTGCCGATGGATATTCGCTGCCCTACCAAATTGCAATCGGCCTGGCAGCCATCTTTTATTTGTGGCTGGGGTTAAGGATTCTACGGCGCATCCTTGAAAGATACAAAATTGAAGGGTGGATAAATGCATTCGTGATCTGGATTATTTTTTTTGGCACCAACCTGTACTATTACACCATCGAAGAGCCATCCTTTACGCACGTTTACAGCTTTGCGCTGATAAATATTTTTGGCCTGACAGTAATCAGCTTATCTAAAAAATATCGGCCAATTGGACTTTACATTCTGGCAATTATTCTGGCAATGATTATTATCATCAGGCCGGTAAATGGCATCATCATTTTTGCCATTCCATTCCTCTGCGGAAGCAACAAAAATTTATTCCGTCTTTTACAAAACATATTTACCGACCAACGAAATCTAATTGGTGCTTCGCTTGCCGGTGTGTCCATTTTATTGATCATTCCTATTCTTTGGTTTTTACAAAATGGAAATTTAATCCTTTACACCTATGGGGATGAGACTCTCAATTTCATGTCACCCCACATGATTGATGTTTTGTTCAGCTACCGAAATGGATGGCTGGTTTACACTCCACTGGCGATTTTATCATTTCTTGGATTTTACCCTCTTTTTAAAAAATCGAAACTGGCAGGGATTAAATTATTAGCTTTCCTTTTTATTGCTGTTTATATTGTTGGATGCTGGTCGGTGTGGTGGTATGGCGAAGCTTTCGGAATGCGGCCGATGATTGAATTCTATTTTGCGATTGCTATTTTGTTGGGATTTTGGTTGAAGTTTGTTCGGAGAAATATAGCATTATATATTTTTAGTTTGATAATACTTATTGCCTTAAGTGCATTCAACCAATTCCAATCGTGGCAATTTAATCGGGGGATCCTACCCGCAAAGCACTTATCAAAAGAAACTTATTGGGACAATTTTCTATCAAGCACCCTAAAGGCTAAAGTTTATATCAACGATCAAAATTGGAAGCTTATCCAAACATTTGAAACTGATATGGAAAACGACCCGGGATGGTTGAACTATGCTTCAAAATCTGATGAGCTCTCTTTTTCAGGAAAACTTGCATCCAAAATTGATTCATCAAATGTGTATAGCATTGGCTTTCGCAAAAATATTTCAGGTTATTTAGGTAGAAAGGAATACAAGATTGTTGTTTCAGCGATGACATTTGCGAGTCGGGAAAATACCCATGCACAGCTTATTATTGATTTCCTCGACCTGAACGGGAACAGCAAAGGCTACAACACTTTTTTCCTCAAAGAATTCCTATCGGGGAACGAATGGACTTATGTGGAGTTTGCGGCAGACCTTCCAAGGGAACTATTGAGCGGGTGTAGCCTTGCAGTTTATTTTTGGAACCCGGCAGCTGATGAGGAGTTGTTTGTTGATGATGTCAGGATTGAAGTTTGGGAAGCTACTGATTACTAAAGTTTTCAAAAATAAAATAAACCATACCATTTATTTTGTACTTTTGTGAGTAAGAAACGTATGCTTATAATTCCGTTGAAATTAACACCTCACAATAATGAAAAATAAATCCACATTACTATTGGTTTGTTTCGCGATACTAACTATTAGTTCATTTCCACAAGCAATACCCATGTTTGATAAAATTGGATCTGAAAATATTTTAAAAAACATAGGTTTAGAAAACGAAATTTTTAAAATTGGCAATGAAAAAAACGAACAAATCGTTGTCATTGACAGTGCGTTTTGCCTAAGTACCTCAGGCGATGAAAGCAAACAGATTTTCAGTTACGACGCAAGCATGCTTTTAATATCTGATGTTACTTATGAACGTAGCGGAAGTTCAGGAAGTTGGGATCCCCAAAACAAAATCAGTTATTCTTATGATGCCTCAAGGAATTTAATTACCAAAATCAAACAAAAATTTGGAACCGGCAGTGGCAATTGGATGAATTTTGATAAAGACACCTACACCTATGATTCATTCGGAAATATGCTTTCTACAGTTCATCAGGAATGGGATGGTGCTCAAACCGGTGTTTGGGAAAATGTTAGGATGTTCAATTTCACATACAATTCGAGTGGGAATATGACTAGTTCAGTTTTTCTGGATTGGAGTGAATCAACGGAAGAATGGGACAACCTTATGAAAAGCACTACCGAATATAACGGTTCAGGAAGTATTATTTCCCAAATTTCTCAAAATTGGTCAGGAGGAAATTGGGTAAATGAGTACAAGGCCATATTTGATTATGATTCCTTAGGAAACAAAACATCAAGGATTTCACAAAATTGGTTGGGCAGCTCCTGGCAAAATTCTGGCATCGAAATTTACACCTATGACTCACATGGGTTTTTGACTTCACTTATTCATCAGAACTGGGAAGGTTACTGGAAAAATGATTGGAAAAGAACTTTCACAAACGATTCTTCAGGTAACTTACTCTCGACCCTCGCTCAGGATTGGGATTATATGTTAGGAGAATATGTTAATTCAGCTAAGTTTGATTATACCTACGACACACCGGGAAATGTGACTTCTCTCATTTATTTGGATTGGGATGAAGAAAATAGCATTTGGGTGAATTTCTGGAAATTTGAATACTTGCATAATTATGATATGCAAACAATAATTGGCTACTGTTATGAATGGATAGATGAATGGGTTCCAGATGACAACCACATTATTCTGGAGTTATTCGATCAACGACTTTACGCCGCTGATTGTCATCAACTTTATATTTATTATTCCTCATTAACAACCAATACTACAACAATAGAAAATACAAACCAAAACTTCTGTTACCCAAACCCCGCATCCAACGGAATTAACATCAACAACCCTTTTGAAACGAAAGTAGAATTGAAAGTTTACAACATATCGGGACAATTACTTAAAAATGTAAGTTTAGCAAAGGGAGTAAATTCTTTGTCTGTTGAAGATTTTCCAAAAGGGTTTTATCTGTTTACAATTCAATCAGAAAATAAGCTGGTTCGCAATAAGGTCTTAGTGAATTAAGCTACTTTCCGAGCAGAATATTTTCATTGACTTCTTATCTTTGCCAAAAAAAACCATGGCTAAAAATAAAAAAATAAAAGGCGATATCGTTTATTCAACCAATCAGGATTATCAATACGATTTAGATGATGGCAACGCAGCAGATACCCTCCTACCCTCACAACAAAACCTCAAAGTGTGGCTCGACCGAAAACAGCGCAGAGGAAAGGTGGTGACTTTAATTGAAGGATTTGTTGGAAACGATGACGCCCTAAAAGATCTGGCGAAATTCCTTAAAACCAAATGCGGTGGTGGAGGTACAGCAAAAGACGGAGAGATTATCATTCAAGGCGATCACCGTGAAAAGGTAATGGGCATTTTGGCTAAGGAAGGCTACAAGGCGAAAAAAGCAGGAGGATAGGGAAGATAGTTTGGAGTTTGGAATTTTGTGTTCGATGTTCAAAGTACAATGATTTATGTGAGCAATAAGCTATTATCAGTCCTCAGTGCCGAAAAACCAGAAATCTCTGATTTCATTGTTTCTCTAGCATCCTCGAAAAGTTACGAAAAATTAAAATTTTCTACTTTTCGGGATCTTCAGTTCTTAGTGCCGAAAAACCAGAAATCTCTGATTTCATTGTTTTTCGAGCATCCTCGAAAAGTTACGAAAATTTAAAATTTTCTACTTTTCGGGATCTTCAGTTCACATTCAATCACCTTGAAACCTGCAACTTGTAACTTGTAACTTGTAACTTGCAACTCCTAAAACACTTCTTTTATTTTGATTTTATTTCCCCTAAAATCCACAACATCACCACTGGCCCTTCCTTTTAATGCTTCGAAAATTGGAACCTGGGGCGATACAACAAAAATTTCCCCTTTCTCAATTTTTATCCGGCCTATCCCGGTGGCAATAAATATATTTTGCATATCTGTTAATACCACCGATCCAAACTCCACTTTATCATGTAGTTTATCAACACCAATTATGTCGAGGCAGGCAATTTGTTCCATGGTTTGTTGAAGTTGTCCGGCAAACATATCACGTTTAGTCAGTATCTGTGCCCGGTACGAATCATATCTATCCTTGGGTTGTCCGTATTCATTGGCACTACTCTGTGCATCGGCCATGGCAATCCTTGTATTTTCGGCTGCCGTGCCTAGATGCGATTTGCACAGTTCTACCAATTTTGTTTTAAAACTAATTTTTTCGATTTTATTCATCTTTCCTACAATTTCCGTCTCTAAATACATATCCTTAACTACTTGAATTTACTTAACTTTGTTCCGAATTAATTTTTAAGCATCTAAAGATAATAAATATTTTACCACAACGCAAGAATTAAATTAATTATGGATCAGGAAGAAATATTAAATGAAGCTGTTTACTCACCTTTAGTCCTTGAATTTCTGTCGGTTGCACAAAAGTTCTGCTTATTTATCGAGGAAATCGACAGGCATGATAAAGTTGAGATATTCAATGCATTGCATAAGGCATTGCCACTTTTATACGTCAAGGGTTCCTTATTGCCCGATGTTATAATTGAAGATTTTTCGATCAATGAAAAATATGTCACTGTAGAAAACTGGCAGGATTTGTTTAACGAATTGAGAAAGAAATTCGGAATTGACGACGAGTTTTGGTATATCGAAAATGATAATCCACACAATGATTTGGTTAAAGGCAGTATTTCGGACATGCTCACTGATATATACCAGGACATGAAAGATTTTACTATCCTTTATCAAAAGCCCATGCGTGATGCAAAGAAAATTGCAGTTTGGGAAATCAAAGAACTTTTTAAAGCCCATTGGGGTGTTCGGGCTGCAAACCTGCTTAAGGTTTTTCACTATAAGCTTTACAGCGATGTTAACGATCGTGGCACTGAATATTTCGATGATTTTTAGGACTTGATTTACACTATTCTAAATAGGGACAATATCAAATCTCACAAAATCAAGATCTTACACCATACATCTCCCCTACTTTCTAAATATCGACATATTGCCAATGTTTTCATTAAAAGAATCTTAGCATTCTAAAACTTATTACTTTTGCAATTTTAATTTAATCTAAATAGATGGATCTGAGCGGACTCAAACAAGGGGAAAAAGCCATTATTGCCAAGGTGAAGGGAAGAGGTGCCTTTAGGAAAAGGATTACCGAAATGGGCTTTATACCCGGCAAGCTGGTGGAGGTGATTAAAAATGCCCCATTGCGCGACCCCATTGAGTATCGCCTGATGAATTATGATGTGTCGCTAAGGCGAAGCGAAGCCCGGCTGGTAGAAGTTGTTTCCGAAAAGGAAATAGAAAGTGTGAGTACCACAAGCGAGTTCCAGGGTGTGATAGATGATGAAACCCTGAAACGCAAAGCGACTGAAAAAGGCAAGACTATCGATGTAGCCCTGGTTGGCAACCCCAACTCAGGCAAAACAACAATCTTTAATTTTGCTTCACGATCCCGCGAAAAAGTGGGGAATTACGGTGGCGTTACGGTAGATGCCAAAAAAGCAAAATTCAAGCAGGATGGTTATTTATTAAATATTGTTGATCTGCCCGGCACCTACTCTCTTAGCGCTTACACTCCCGAAGAGCTTTATGTCCGCAAACATATTCTTGGCCAATATCCTGACATCGTCATCAATGTTGTTGACGCATCCAATATTGAGCGTAACCTGTATTTGACCACCCAGTTGATTGACATGGACATCAAGGTTGTGATAGCCCTTAACATGTACGATGAACTTGAGACAAAAGGTGATAAATTCGATTACGAAATGTTGGGCAAAATGCTGGGCACACCCATTGTACCTACCGTGGGTTCAAAGGGCAAAGGCATTTCCGAATTGTTCAAAAAAGTAATTGATGTTTACGAAGACAGGGACCCAACGGTTAGGCACATCCATGTAAACTACGGAAAGACCATCGAACGTTCCATTAGAAAAATACAGGACGAAATCTGGAAGAACCGGTCGCTCACCGATAAAGTTTCGTCAAGGTTTTATGCTATCAAATTGCTTGAAAAAGATGAGTCCGTTGACTTCAACCTTTCGAAGTTTACTAACTACAACCAAATCAAGGGCATTACCAACAATGAAATTAGCAACCTTGAAAAAGATTACAGTGAAGATACCGAATCGATGATCACTGATTCGAAGTATGGATTTATTTCTGGTGCGCTTAAAGAAACCTACACAGAAAACAAGCTGGAGCGAAAAACAAAGACGGAAACTGAAATTATCGATACCTTCCTCACCCACAAAATTTTCGGCTTCCCCGTTTTCATGTTCTTCATGTGGCTGATGTTTTACACAACATTTACCCTCGGAAGTTACCCAATGGAATGGATTGACATGGGAATAGAAGTCCTGGGTAATTTCATTGGTTCGCATATGCCCGATGGTATGCTCAAAGATTTGATAACCGATGGCATCATTGCCGGGGTCGGTAGCATTATCGTTTTTTTACCGAATATCCTCATTCTGTTTTTCTTCATTTCTTTTATGGAAGACACTGGATACATGGCACGGGTGGCATTTATTATGGACCGCATCATGCACAAAATTGGTTTGCACGGGCGTTCTTTCATTCCACTCCTGATGGGTTTTGGCTGCAACGTTCCGGCGGTAATGGCCACCCGCACCATCGAATCGCGCCACGACCGGATCCTCACCATACTCATCAATCCATTTATGTCGTGCAGTGCACGGTTGCCCGTTTACATTTTGATTATCGGGGCTGTTTTCCCAAGCAATCCCAGTTCAATCCTATTCCTGATCTATGGCATTGGCATCGCTTTAGCAGCCACAGTTGCCATCATTTTTAAAAAAACAATTTTTAAATCTGCCGAGGCACCATTTGTGATGGAATTGCCTCCATACCGTTTGCCCACGCTAAAAGCCACGCTTAAAAACATGTGGTTCAAAGGTTCGCAATACCTCCGTAAAATGGGGGGCATTATTCTTATTGCGGTAATTATTATTTGGGCAATGGGCTACTTTCCCCGCCAGAATGAAGCAATGAAAACTTTCGACCTGGAGATGGCTAAAAGAGAAGTGATTTTCCAAAAGGAAACTACCAACCTCGACTATCAATCAGATGCTGATTTGGTTGAAATGTACCGAAACCAAATGTCAATTGACTTATCAGCAATAAAATTTCAAAAACGCACTTATCAGCTGGAAAATTCATTTATCGGTAAATTAGGGAAATTTGTTGAGCCAGCTATCAAACCCCTCGGATTTGATTGGAAAATGGGTGTAAGCCTGATTACCGGGGCTGCTGCCAAAGAAATTGTTGTGAGTACGATGGGAGTCCTGTATCAAACAAACGACCTGAATGATGGAACACAAAACCTGGTTGAGAAATTAAAGAACGAAAAATACACGTCCGGCGAAAATATTGGCAAGCCGGTATTTACACCTTTAGCAGCATTTACATTTTTACTTTTTGTTTTAATTTATTTTCCGTGTATCGCCGTAGTAGCTGCCGTTAAAAAAGAAACCGGAAGCTGGAAATGGGCTGCATTCCTCGCTATTTACACAACGGGGTTGGCATACGTGATGTCGCTTATTGTTTACCAGGTGGGCACCGCATTTTTCTAATTCATCTTTGCAAGAAAACGCCAAATACTGCGTTACTCTCGTTTTGAAAACAGTTATTTACAAAAGTAAATGCCTTGGTTTTCAAAACTTCGAAAGCCTTGTCTTTGACGTCTTCTTATCAAAGACCTGAAAGAAATTGTGCTTTCTTGCTGACACTAATTAATAAATTATGATCCAGGAGATAATTACATATTGTATTCTTATATTGACCTTTGCGATTTTGGGCATTAGGATTCTAAAATTCTTTCGCAACCCGATGGACAAATGCCAGACCTGTCTTGGCAGGGAACAGGGTTGCAAATTGCAGGAACTGCGAAAGAAACATTGATGGACGGCAAATACTTGATGTGAAATAGTTTAAAATTATGTCGAATAAAACGCGGAAGCTACACCTTTAAAATCATACGAAGCACAGGCCTATATCAAAGCTGGGGCACACAGCAAAATCCAGGGATGCCTATATCGAGGCACTTGAAGCCCATCCTACCAAAATTAACATGATGAACAATCTGGGCAAAACATACTACGAATTGGGCGAATATGAAAAAACGCTTGAAACATTAAAGAGAATCCCACTGAAGGAAAGAGACAAAACCTCAACGATAAACATCAAAGCAGTTAAACATGTGTTGAAAGAGCAGAGGGAAGCCAAAAAATCAAGATATAACAATCCCCCGAATCTCTACATTAACGGATTTACGTATTCTTCAGCACAAATTGATAAGCATTCTCAAAACAGATTTTTTCGGGCAACTGAAAAGCAACAACATTCCAGGGACTGAAATCTATGAGACACAGGGAAATTGGACACGCATTACCATTGAAACCATGGAGGAAATGAAGTTTTTCATCAAGGCCTTGGAGTGAAATCGTTGTTAACTTGCTTTATTGTTAAATTGTTAAAAAAAGGTCAACACTATTCAGACAATGGTCAAACGCCAAATGCCGACCTTCGGTCGTGCATGCTCGAAGTTTCGCTTCGGCACGCCAAACGCGTACCCCTTTATTTCACCTTATGCGGATAGGCCTTTTCGCGGTTCTGGAAGCGAAGAATATGGTCTTTTACAATCACACCTTCATCAGTATTAATTGCATTTTGAATGGTTGCATTTTCCTTCCAACTTGCCCTACCCTTTATTACCGATGGCAGGTGCACAATCAATGCAGCCGAAATAGACCTTGAAGCGCTTTCCCAAAAATAGCTGGGTGTATGGTCCACTGCATAGTAATCAATCTTATCAATGGCTATAATTGGGTTTTTAAAAGTAGTTGGCTTTGCAAAATAAAATCCCATTCCTTCATCACAGCTCACATCAATAATTAATGTACCCGGCATGAGCCTGGATTTTTCGCTCTCTAAAACATAATCGATTGGGTCATCAATATCCTGATAGGTTCCATTAATTATTATCTCAGACTCACTGATCAAATCCAATAATGGCCGTTCCGTTCCGTCATGTTCTACAACTATTAGTCGCGGTCCGGTTTCCGTTCCTTTAATAACCCGAACATAGTGCACGTCCAATACTTCTTCCCTTACCTCATGATCCGGCCGTTGAATACAGATAGTGATGTCTCTAAAACCATGTGCTTTTAAAGCGTAGATGGCTCCCCTGCTCACTGCGCCAAAACTAAATATGATTACCTTTCTTTGGTTTCCGTAATGACCGTCGATCCCCCTGAGTTGGAGCGCATGTATAACGGCACTATAGCCGGCCATTTCATTGTTTTTATAAAAGGTGTGCCTTCCCATTCGTCCACTTGGAGTCCATACATACATATCTTCAAAAGCAATCAAAGTCAATTTTTTATCAATTGCTGTTTGTGTAACCTGCATGTTCTGGGCACAGTGGGGATAACCCCACAACACACCACCACCTTTCAATTCCTCTATATCTGCTAAGATTGGTTTGGCAACAATGGCCGACCCGATATCGGATAATATTTCACTTCGCCCGGCTATCCCACCCGTTAGTTCACTAATTTCTTCATCAGTAATATTGAAAGGAAGGCCATAGCCTTTCTCAAAAATAAGCTGTCGGCGGATATTTTCCGGAAGTCTTTTTAAATGTTCAGGATGGATAGGGACGCGCCTTTCGTCTTCCTTTTTTGAAGTTCCGATAACTCCCATGGTCAATAAACTCATATAATTCTTTTTTAGTTTGAAACGGATCGCGGCTTAATGAATTCGGCAATGCGTCAGAATAAGATTCCAGCTTGAGGGTTACTTACGGGTAATCATACATTAAGTGATTACAAGGGTTTCATTAATCAAAAAAAGAGCTATTAGATAGGAAGTCTCGGCAACATGAAAAAGCTTTGCGAAGGGATGATTAATAACAACGGATAAATAATCCAGCTGCGAAGGTACTCTTTTTTAAGAGCTTGTTGTAATATCATCAAAGGCACTACAAAAATATTCTGATTTGCTACATTTGATTTTATTTCGAAGTATTTTGATTAGCGATTACCTACTACCGATCACTGTTCACCGTTCACTATTCATTATTGAGACTCCTTCCAAATATTAGCATTTTCAGACTGACACATCTTGCTGAAATAGATTTTTTCTACTTTTACGGGAAGTAAAATTTTGAACAGTATTTTGAAATGAATAGCGAAGTTGCAATACTATAAAGAATTAATAGACACTTACCCCACCAACACAAACTCCTCAATCTTTTCCAAGGTATCGGGGTTGAGCACTTCGATGGTAATTTTATCGCCGTCCACATGGAAGAATACCAGCGCATAAAGAGTTGAAAACATTTCAACATCGCTGGTCCAGGGCAGTTGTTCCTGGGCATAGTAGGGCGCACCTGCTGCACCGTTGGTTACTTGCCAGAAAGTACGGGAAACATTCAACTTTTCCTTGTCCCAATTTTCGGGGTAAATTGGAGTTTCAGCGGTGATTTTCATCCGGCTGTAATTGTGCTCATCTCCACAAAGTAGGGCAACAGTTTTTTGGCTTTTATTGATGAGGATATCCAGCAGTTCATCCCTCCGCTCAATAATTCCTTTTTCAACCGGCTGACCGGCAATGAAAGGCCGGACATCGTTGTTTCCGCCGTACCACATATCATCCCTGGAGTGGCCGCCATTTGGGAAAGCAGGCGTGTGAAGGGTCACAAAAATATGATCGATGGCAGCATCCTGCTCAAGCATGGCAATGGTTTCGCGCAGCCATTCCAACTGATTGTCCATGACGTAACCATGAATATTACCGGAGGTATATTGCATCATTTTGGCCGAATGCCCGTACCAATAATCGGAATTGAGCACCACCATGGCCAGGTTGTCGTAGGTGTAGTAAAACACGGTTTCGTCATAGGGTGGAAAATCAATGCTTTTGGGATCGGGATCGTACTTTGAGCCATCCTCACTTTTCAGCTTATTCAATGGATTGACTGTTATTTCGCTAAACACCTTCTCTGCTGATTCGGTCTCAAACGGAAACTTATCGATGGCGCAAATCATTTTCTGTCCATCAGTAAAAATATAATTAAGGGCTTCGTGGTTGCCGGGCGCAAGCACAAAAGGAATGCGGTGGGCAAAAGGCTCGATGGCGCGTTTAAAATTCTGGTACTGCAAAAGATTATATTGCCTGTCGGTGGAATATCCATTGATCAGGTCGCCGGTATATTGCAAAAAGTCTGCTCCCTGCTGTACCGCGAGCGCGGCCATCTTTTTCACAATGTAGGCATTGGTGCCATAAACATTGCGTTCGCCCCCACCCTTTCCTGCGCGGCTATCGCTGGCATATGCAAAAGTAAAGGGCTGGCGCGATCCATTTTCAGGAGCTGTCTGAAACCAGGATTCCCGTTTGTAGTCGCCTACCAAAACAGTATAATTTACCTTTGTTCCGGCTTCAAGGCCTTCCAGTTGAATTTCATGAATTTTGGATTTCTTGCTTTTAAAAGTTTTACCGTTTGCCTCAACAGAAGCTTTAACATCGAAATTAGTTGTAAACGAAATCACTGCCGATGTAGGTTGCAGCATGTTCAAATAGGGTCCGTCGATAATGGTAACATTCGTTTCGAATGGCACCCTGCCCTTCATCCGCACACGGCCATCGTAAATCATCGTTCCATCTTCATATACGATGCGATAGCCCAACAAGGCATCACCGGTTTTGGTCCAGTCGGTAAAATCGTATTTTCCGCGCAACTCGGCTATGGGAACCTGGGTTTTACCTTCAAGGATAAAAGCCGGTTTCCTGAAATATACAGGCTGTGGAAAATTCACACCCTCCTCTTTTATCAATCCATAATACATGATGCCATTCAATCCGGGAGCATTAAAATCGAAAGTCATGCCCAGGTCGTAACCCACAGGATCGATCTGAAATTCGCGGTAGCGAAATTCGGGAATATCCTGGGCATAATATTTTACACCGGTTTCGGGATGCTCAAAATAAAGCTTCCCGGCTTCATCGTAAAATAAATTGGAATAGGATTTAGGAATTTCGCTCTGCTGACTTATTTGGGGAGTTTCATTTCCGCCTTCCGAAGTATGTTTTCTCAAATAAAATCCGGTTGAAAGCAAAAGCACCGTAATGGCTGCAAGCAATAAAGTTGTATGTCGTTTCATCGTTTAGTTGTTTGAGTTGCGTGTGCAAAAGTAGGGAAAAATGCGTTGGGCGATCTGAGTTCCATGAAAGGGATGCCAGCCTTGCCGGCTAGGCAGGCAAGCCCTGAATCATGAGTTTTAGCATACCGATCACCGACTACCGACTACCGATCACCGATTACTTTTCACCTTCCCCCTATTCCACCACAATCGTCTTGATATTCACAAATTCTTTAATCCCATAATGTGAAAGCTCACGGCCATAGCCTGACCTTTTGATGCCTCCGAAGGGAAGGCGTGGATCTGATTTTGTCATGCCATTTACAAAAACTGCCCCGGATTCTATCTGTCGGGCAATGCGAATTCCCTTTTCGATATCTTCGGTCCAGAGGCTTCCTCCCAAACCATAGAAACAATTATTGGCCACTTCGATGGCTTCTTCGGAAGAACTAACCTGCATCACTGCCATGACAGGGCCGAAGGTTTCTTCGGTAAAAACGGGCATACTTTGGCTAACGCCAGACAATAAGGTTGGTTGATAATAAAACCCTTCACCATTCATCCGATCCCCTCCCAACTCAAGTTTGGCACCTTGGCCCACAGATTCCTGAACCTGCCTGTCGATATCTTCGAGCAAATCCATCCGCGCCAGTGGGCCAAACTGACTTTCAGCATCCAGGGGATCACCGATTTTCAATGCTGAAATTATACCTTTAACTTTATCAATAAAAGCATCATAAACCTCAGCTTCGACAATGAAACGCTTGGCGGCAATGCAACTTTGTCCGGTGTTGAGCATCCTGGCAGTGACTGCTGTTTGGGCACATTTGTCGAGATTGGCATCTTTCAACACAATAAAAGGATCGGAACCGCCCAACTCCATCACTGTTTTTTTTAGGTACTTTCCGGCTGCTGAAGCAACTTTGCTGCCAGCCAGCTCACTGCCTGTAAACGTTGCAGCCCTTACTTTATCATTTCTTATAACATGTTCAACGTCTTTGCCGGGAATCATTAAGATACGGAGCAGATTTTTGGGGAAACCTGCTTCCCGGAAAATATTCTCGATGGCCAGGGCACAGCCGGGTACATTGGACGCATGTTTGAGGAGACCGGCATTTCCCGCCATCAAAGTAGGTGCAGCAAACCTGAACACCTGCCAAAAAGGAAAGTTCCATGGCATCACAGCCAGCACCGGCCCCAGTGGCCCGAAACTCACAAAGCTTTTTGTAGCATCGCTTTCAATCATTTCATCAGCAAGAAATTGCCCGGCATGTTCAGCATAATAATCACACACCCATGCAGACTTTTCCACCTCGGCTTCTGATTCTTTGATAACCTTTCCCATCTCGAGCGTCATCAACTTTGCAAACTCACCTTTTCGTTTTCTCAGAACTGCAGCAGCATTTAGCATCAATACTTTTCGTTCTGCTATCGAAGTTTGCTTCCACCACTGCCATTCGTCAAAAACCTTATCAACAATTTCATCACACTGCGACAAACTATGTTCATCGTATTGCTGGATTATTATTCCGGTGGCCGGGTTGATACTTTTCATCTTATCAATTTTTGAATCCGAAGTGGATTGTTACTTTTGCGAATGTAAAGAAAATTAAAAATCCTGCCACAGAAATGCACAATTTTAAAAATATAAAAACACTCATCTGGGACTGGAACGGAACCTTGCTCAACGATCTTGGGATCAGCATCCGCTCGATGAATCAAATGCTCGAAAAACGTGGCTACCCTCTACTTACAGCCGATAAATATCTTTCGATCTTTACTTTCCCTGTACAGGAATATTACAAAAAAGCCGGTGTTGATTTTGATAATCTTGATTGGGACACAGTTGCTATGGAATTTATCGGCAATTACCGACAAAATGTAGTTGATGCAAAATTGCATACTGATGCTGAAAATATCCTGCATTTTTTCAAAAGAAAAGGCTTGGACCAATATATCCTTTCGGCGATGCAGCAGGACTTTCTGGAGGAGACCGTTTCGGAGGCCGGCATACATGGCCTGTTCAAAAAAGTTGTTGGCCTCAACAATCATTACGCTGCTACCAAGGAGGATGTTGCAAGAAATCTAATACATGAAATCGGGGTTGCCCCGGAAGATATTTGCATGATCGGCGATACAATTCATGATTTTGAAGTGGCCGAATCGGTGGGAATTAGTTGTATTTTAATTGCACATGGGCATCAATCTTTTAACAGGCTTAAGAAAACCGGGGCTATGGTGATAAAAGATTTTGGGGAACTCAGGCGGCTCTTTTGAAGAAATGGAAGAATGGTTGGATGTAAGATGCTGGATGACCGATGGCGGATGACTGATGTTGGTAACAAGTGACAGTAATTGAAAGGGATGCAAGCCCCGAGGTACGAGGGGATAGCGGCCCTGATTTAAAAAGCCCAGGGTTTCCATCCCCTCCTGCGTCGGGGCTTTAAACCCTTAAATTAACGATGTATTACTGAATACCGATTACCGGTTACAGATTACCGATTACCAATTACCGATCACCAATCTCCTTCCAACTACTCCTCAAATTCATCATCAAGCTCAATAAAAACTTCCTGGCTGGACAGCTTTCCTTCAACATAAACTTCGATACGCTGCAATTGCCCATCACGTGTAAAATGGTTCCATTTCCCAAATTGCATCCCCTTATTGTAACTACCTTCGGATTTCAGATTACCTTCTTTGTAATAAAACTTCACCGCGCCATCCAACTGTCCATCGACATATTGCGTTTCCAACTTCAAGACACCATCTTTATAAAATTGTTTCCATAGACCTTGTTTCACACCCTGGTCATAACTGGTAATATCACTAAGCTGCCCGTTGTTATAGAACATTTTCCATTCGCCTTGCTTTTGTTGATTCTCAAAATTCTCCTGCGAAACCATCTCACCCCACTGATTATAGTATGTCCAGATGCTGTCTTTTTCCTTGTCAACATATTTTCCTACTGACATCTTTTGCCCATTTTCGTGGTATGTTGTGGTGAAGGATGAATTTCCTTTATCAAAAATATCAGACTCAGCCCGTACTTTTCCATTGTCATAAAAATAGATAAACTGTCCGTAAGCAACATCATCCTTAAACTGGCCTTCATATCTTTTTTGTCCTGACTTATCTAATTTTATCCATTGCCCTTGCTTGCGCCCCTGATCATCTATTCGATTGATGGTATCGGTAGTTTGTGAAAATGCAATAGTACTGATGCAGCACAGAAAAAGAAGCAAAATTCGTTTGGTACTTATCATTTCTTGAAAATTGTTTGGTTGTGGAATGAACGCAAAAAAACAGAGAATATTTATATCAAGCATTAAATCATGTAAATTTGCAAACCTAAGTAGTCTTTGTAAGAAAACGCCAAATACTTCGTTACTCTCCTTTTGAAAACAGTTATTTACAAAAGTAAACTCCTTGATTTTCAAAACTTCGAAAGCCTTGTCTTTGACGTCTTCTAATCAAAGACTTGAAAAATGATGCGTTTTCTTGCAGACACTAATTAGTGCCTGTCCACAAAGTCGGGTGTTTGCTCTAGAAAGTTCAAATTCAAGGCGTGTGAAAAATTCAAACCGCAGAATACTAATGTATTTGAGGATTTGGATTTTGAGCAACA
>Ga0307929_1001543_pt1 | contig 17015 bp, 14 predicted proteins | sample AceLakmetage1330_FD_203160 | JGI IMG/M metagenome (GOLD analysis project Ga0307929, IMG submission 203160) | Saline water microbial communities from Ace Lake, Antarctica - #1330 | ecosystem: Environmental > Aquatic > Non-marine Saline and Alkaline > Saline | place: Antarctica: Ace Lake...
TGAACCACGATGCAAAGCAGGTGGAGATCCCCCCGGCAAAGATCAGACTGATGCCGGTGAGATCTGTTCGTGTATCTTCCAACAGACGGGTGATGGCCGCATCCCAAAGCACCAAGCTGGACAGGGAACCCACATGGCCGCCTGCCTCTTTGCCCTCAAAGATAAACCGCGTACAACCGCTCTCCATGGCATTTTTCAGCATGGACACCGACGGGGTATGCATATAGGTCTTTGTCCCTGCCTTTTCCAATTCAATAATTTGGGAAGGAATGCCCCCGGCAAACAGGGCAAAGGGGACCTTGTATTTTTTTACCATGTCCATGTGTTTGGCAATGGCCGGATTAAAGGCCTCAATGCCCACCAGCCCCGCTCCAAAATTTTTAACCTGTTCAGCCCCTTTTTGAAGCATGGGATCGGCCAGGAAATCAGGCAGACTGCCCACAGCCATGAAGGGTAGGGCCCCGGCTTTAAGCACTTGGGCTGCAAAATCCGCATTGTCACTGATATTGGCCATGGGGCCCTGGATCAGGGGAAGGGAGGTGCCGTGTTCTTTGGCCAGGGGAGAGTTTGGCACCACTGGGTCAAATTTATCCACACATTGGAGCTGTTCCCCGATCTCCTTAAAAAAGGTGGGGATCATCTCTTTAATGGAGCTTGAAATTTTCTTAAAGCTTTTGGCAAACAGGGCATCCTGACCCAGAAAAAACAAAGATTGTATGGCACTGGCCTCATGGTCATCAAGGGCCGTGAGTTCCTTTTCCAGTTCCTGGTACACCAGTTCCTGTGCATTCTCCTTATCGGACCAGAGGATGGCCTTTTCTTTGAGTTGCCGGGCTATTTTAGTTCCCAGTTTGGCAAATACCCGAATGACAAAGTCAGGGCTCGTGGTCACCTCAATGGAGTCGCTTTCGTCCAGATTTCCCAAAAGGGTTTTAAAATTATCCGTCACCGGGGATTCATCGGCCAGCCACAACTGACTGCCCAGAACCACACCGCTGACACCGGCGGCAAACATGCCAGATGCCGTGTTTCTTCCCACCCCCCCATGGATAAAAACAGGTCGGGTGTTGTTTTGTAAGTACCATTGCATCAAAATAAAGGATGAGTAACTGGAAACCCGGCCCCCGGCTTCATTTCCCTTGAGAATAAGCGCGTGGGGATCGGAGGCATCAATGAGATCATTAATGTTGATATCTTTGACTTCAAGGATTAGCTTTGTGTCGCCAAAACCAGAAAAGGCGACACCCCCATTTCCCTTTTCCACGGGAACGATGAGGATGTCCAGATAGTCAAGCTGGAGTTCTTTTAATGTATTCAAAAGGGTATCGCTGGGAGCCACCACCCGCAAGCCGAACAATACCCCTGCTTTTTCCAGCTGTTTTGCCCCATGGAGGATCTCACTTTCAGGCATGAATTCTGCATCAAAAACAGGCAGTCCGCCAGCTTGAAAAATCTCAGTGAAAAAGGTTAAGGAAAATATTTTTGTGGGGTTATATACCATTAAAGGTAATTTTGAATTGAGTATTCGGGTAAGCATTTGGTTGGTTTCTCCCATATCTTTTTTTTTATATGAAAATGAAGTGTCCAAGTACCCTCAGCAGAGCCCCCCCCCGATGGGTAATAGGAACCGGCCAATTGTGCCGTCTACGGTTCCGGCCGGGCCCATTGCCCGTCGGGGGGGGGCGGCATGATATCATTTTCAATATTCGTTGTGTCCAGCAGGACATGCCCGTTTATATGAAACTCCATCCAAAATTCTGGAATCATAGGAGTTTCAACTTTCGTTGTGGCAGATGGTTACTGCCATGTATGTTCTTTTTTATATGAAAGTCTCAGCAACATGTTAAAATTAAAGGACTTTCGTTTTTCGTTGTGGTTGGCTTTACAGCCATGTAGGTTGGGCGCATTCCCATTTTCCCGGTTGGAGATTCAACTCTTTAATTTATCAAGGTATTTCATTTTGCATCAATAGCTGGTGGCTTAATGAAATCAATGGGTTATATGATGGGCCGGGAAAATGGGAATGCGCCCTGTAGGTTTTTATTAGAAAATAAAACGTCTGAGTACTCTCAGCAGAGCCCCCGGGGAGGGATAATGGAACAGACCAATTGGGCTGTCTAACAGTTCCGGGTCACTTCCATTACCCCTCCCCGGGGGCGGCATAGTAATATTGATCTGCCCGTGACTTCAAAATACTGGTGCTTCAATAAGCAAATGTGGTGCCACATTGATAACGATCGTATGATTTTGTGTTTTTGAGGGGGAAATATTTTGATATCCCTTTGATATCAAATCTTTTTTATTGTTTTACCAAACAATGTTTACCTTTTGTTGAATTTTCATTTTTTCTATGCTACACAGGAAATCGTACATGTGATGAGTGGGGGCATACATGAAATGCACAGAGTCTACAACTTTCATTGACCCCATGCGGCCTCAACCAACTAAGTACCCACAAATATGTTTTTCGGTATTCCATGGATAGATATCGTTGATATCTCCTGGTTTTATTTTGAGGAATATATGCTCGGGTACTTATTATGACAGCCATTGGAAGTAAATCCCAATGCTCAGGAGGCAGAGGGTGACCAGAATTAGAAAATTCAGCAGTGAAGAGCGGCGTTTTTTTAAAACAGTTTACCATGCCGCCTTTGCCAATCCCTTTGGAGAACTGCGAGAAAAGCTGGACAGAACCATTGCCGGGCTTTTCCCCTCGGTGTCCCGCAGGGAGAGTGTGGATCGCTGTATGGAAGAGATTGATATCCGGGTAAAACAGTTGGAAAAAGAGGGATGTGCCACCCTGGATGCCTTCAGGGGTCAGGATCAAAATCTGATCCGCGCGGTATTCCTTTTTGATATTTTTCATAAGTTCCGGGATCATTTTGACCAGTTGATCATGGATCAGATCTCTGCGGGAGATGTGCCCGTAAAGGTCTCCTTTGCCCGGGAGGCCATTACCATGCTCCAGCAAAGGGGATTCCCCCAAAGCTGCCATGACCATTATTTTGCCTTTTCATTTCAGTTACGCCGGGCCTTTTTTTTCATCTCCAACTCCCTTGTGGGCACAAGTCCTTGCATGAAGGAGTTGAAACGAAAATTATGGAACAATGTCTTTACCAGCAATATTGAGTGGTATGATAAATACCTGTGGAACCGCATGGAAGATTTTTCCACCCTGATATTGGGAGAAACCGGCACAGGCAAAGGAACAGCGGCCATGGCCGTGGGCCGCAGCGGGTTTATTCCCTTTGACAGCAATAAGGGATGTTTTGCCGACAGTTTCACCGGCACATTTATCTCTTTAAATCTTTCCCAGTTTCCCGAAACCCTGCTGGAATCAGAACTGTTTGGCCATAGAAAAGGTGCCTTTACCGGGGCAGTGGAGGACTATCCGGGCGTGTTTGATAGATGCAGCCCCCATGGGGCCATTTTGTTGGATGAAATTGGTGAAGTGGCCAACCATGTTCAGATCAAACTTTTGCAGGTGCTACAGGATCGGGTGTTTGCCCCTGTGGGCAGCCATGTAAAATCCCGGTTTCAGGGGCGGGTCATTGCTGCCACCAACCGTTCCATGGATGATATTGCCGGGGGCAGGGTACTAAGGGATGATTTTTATTACCGTCTCAGCTCCGATGTCATTGAAATGCCTCCCTTACGAAAACGAATTCTCCAGGAACCAGAAGAATTGACGGCCCTTTTGAAATTCACCGTGGAACGGATCATGGGAACCCAATGTGATGAACTGGTAAAAAAAGTGCTTCGCATGATTAACAGGGAGCTTGGAAACGATTATCACTGGCCAGGAAACGTCCGTGAACTTGAGCAGTGCGTCAAACAGGTCATGCTTCGACGGGGCTACGAACAATTGCAGAAAAAAAAGAAAGATGATGTTAAGCACCGCCTGATCAAGGGGTTGGAGAAGGGGGATATGACGGTGTCAGAGTTGACATCCGGTTACCTGCAGCTACTCTATGATAAACATGGTGCCTATGAAAAGGTGGCCCGGCGGGCTGGCATGGATCGTAGAACCGTTAAAAAATATATTGATCAACAGGGCATATTATGATGCGCATTCCCATTTTTCCGTTCGGAGGCTTCATTAATCATTGGGTCATATTTGTATTATTGTCCCAAAATTGAATTATGGCTTTTTTTATATGAAAGAGTAGATATGGCTAACATTATTTCATGCTTCGTTCTGGGCAGGCCGGGTGGCAGTTTATTAGAGAATAAAACTTCCAGGCAACCTCAGCAGAGCCCCCCGATGGGCAATAGGAACCCGCCAATTGGGCCCTCTACGGTTTCGGGTGTCGGGGGGGCGGCATGATATCATTTTCAATGTTCATTGTGTTCGGCAGGACATAGCCGTTATAGGAATAAATCTTATGCTTAGTTTTCTTCCCGGCCCGGTAAAGGGCACGTTGTCATTTTTATGCTACCTTATTAATACAATGGTAATGTGTACGATTATTTTCATGGTGGCACTGGTGAAGTTCACCGTGCCACTGGCCTTATGCAGGGTTTTTTGTGATAAGTGCCTCATAGCCATCTCAACCGCCTGGATCAGCGTCAATATGTTTAATGCCCGGATTTTTACCCGCATTGATTGGGATATCCGGGGAATGGATGCCCTGGAGATGCAGGAGTGGTATCTGGTTCTTTCCAATCATCAGTCCTGGATGGATATTTTGGTGCTTCAGACGGTGTTTAACCGAAGGATTCCCTTTTTAAAGTTTTTTTTAAAAAAGGAGTTGATATGGGTGCCCTTTCTGGGGCTTGCCTGGTGGGCCCTGGATTTCCCCTTTATGCGTCGCTACACCCGTAAGTTTTTGGCAAAAAATCCCCATCTAAAGGGAAAAGATCTGGAAAGTACCCGTAAAGCGTGTGAGAAATTCAAAGCACTTCCCATTTCCATCATGAATTTTGTGGAGGGCACCCGGTTTACCCCGGCAAAACATGAGGCCCGGAATTCTCCCTACCAGCACCTGCTCACCCCCCGCGCTGGTGGCGTGGCCTTTGTGCTGGGGGCCATGGGAGAGAATATTAACGCCATTGTTGATGTCACCATTGTTTATCCCCAGGGGGCGGACAACTTTTGGGGATTTATCTCCGGCAGGGTGGAAAAAATTGTCGTGGATGTGGAGACCATGCCTGTCTCAAAAGAAATGGTGGGGGATTTCTTCAATGATGCCCCCTTCAGAGACCGTTTTTGCCACTGGTTAAATGGCCTGTGGCACCATAAGGATGCCAAAATTCAAAGCATCCTTGACCAGGTAAATCAAGGAAAGGCTGCTGTATCCCATGGGCCGTACTTACATAAAAGCGCCCATGATGCCTGCCAGGATGAAATGGGCATCCACGATGAACTCAAGGTTGCTTCCCGGAAGTAGATATCCGTTTTCACACCGTACAATCAGGTTGATCAAAAGGGTGGGAAGCGTTGCCAGCAAAAAACCGATGGGGCCTGTCATGCCAAAAATGGCGGTAAAAAGAAGGCCCATAGTCAAGGTAACTAAGACTTTTTTAATCAACGCCAGGCTCCGGGTTTCCCCCAGTATCAGGGGCAGGGTTTCCTTGCCGGTGATCCTGTCCCCCTGCATTTCCAGCACGTTGAAAAAAGCGGTTCTGGCAAAGACAAGACCTGTGGCAAAAATAAAGGATATTCCCACAGAAAGGGGCTTAAAGCTCTCCATGGCCGGAAGAATGGAGGTCACCGTTCCCCAGGCAGCGGCAATGAGGATGGTCTTTGAACCGGGGATGTCTTTTAATGCCCTGAATCTATTTACACCGGGCAACATGGAAAAAATGCCAAGGTTGTAGGTAAGTCCCAGAAAACTCATGAGCATGAGGATCATAAACGCCGTTATGCTGTGGGAAAAGGACAGCATCAAACCGGCCCCCCCACTGGCCAGGGCAAGTACCGTCATTATTTCTTTGTGGGTCTCATAAAATTGTGCCCGCTCCGGGTGGTTGTATCGATCAGATGAGATGGTTAAAAGATTATTTAAGATCTGCATGGAAAGAACATACAGCGCAGCAACGGTGGCGTGGATCAATGTGCGATCCAGTTCCTGGAGGGACGCACAGGCCCAGGTGAGGCATCCGGCCCCCATGGCCAACAGGACATTGGTTTTTAGCAGCAGATCCCGGACCTGGAAGAAAAAACGGTTCTTTTTTTGGCGAGCACGAATATGCTCTTCAATGGCCCGGCAGGTCTTGTTAATGATCCAGTTGGGGGTGGATGCCCCGGCGGTGATGGCCACAGCGTTGGCATGGGCTATCAATTGATAATCCAGTTCCGAAATATCTTCGATGTGCATGGATGGTTTGCCAGTGCCCTTGGCAATCTGGGCCAGCCGTTGGGTGTTACCACTGTGCTTTCCCCCCACCACAATGACGGCGTCGCTTTTCCGGGCAATATCCCTTGTTTCTGCCTGGCGTTTTTCCGTGGAGTTGCAGATGGTGTCATGGAGTTTGTAATGGGGATGAGTTGCGGTGATCCATTGTTTTATTTCCTGATACAAGGAGGTGTCCTGGGTGGTCTGGGCCACCACAACAGCCTTATCAAAGGCAGGTAATGCCTTTACCTCTTCCAGTGTGGAGGCTGTAAATCCCCTATCACCGGCATATCCCAAAAGTCCCCGCACCTCGGGGTGGTCTGCATCACCGATGATAATGGCGGTGTATCCCTTTTCATTGTGTCTGCCAATGATGGTCTGGACCCGGATCACCCGGGGGCAGGTGGCATCAATGACTTTAAATCCAGCATCTTCAAGGGTAATTTTATCCTGGGGCGGCACGCCATGGGCACGGATGAGAATGGTACCCTCTCCCTTTTCTGGAATTTCTTTGATACTGGGAATGCCCTTTTCTCGCAGCATCTCCTGAACCTGGGGATTATGGATCAAGGGGCCGTATGTGCAGATGGGGCCTTGGGTGCGATTGGCAGCATCCAATACCATGTCCACGGCCCGACGAACCCCCATGCAGAAGCCCGCTGTTTTTGCAATGGTTATTTTCATGAAATAGTGTCCAGAAGGTGGATGAGTTTTTGGAACTCCTGCTCGTTCTTAAAGCTGATTTCCAGTTTGCCCTTGCTCCCTTTTTTCTTTATCTTTACGCTGGATTGAATTTTTTGGGTAAGATTGTTACAGAGGGTTTCCAGAGCCATGGTTTCGGGGGTGCTGACGGCAGGTTCCGGAGCCTCTGCTTTTTCTTTTATTCGTTTAACCAACTGCTCCGTGGCCCGAACAGATAACTCCCTTGAGATCACCGTCTCCCAGGCTTTGATTTGAAGGGTCTGGGTTCCAGCCCCCAGAAGTGCCCGGGCGTGTCCCATGGAAATCTGATTCTGGGCAAGGCTTTGACTGATAGCCCCGGGTAGTTTTCTTAATCGCAAAAAATTGGTGATGGTGGATCTGTTTTTGCCAATTTTTTTTGCCACCATTTCCTGGGTATATTCAAATTCTGTGATGAGCCGGTGGTAGGCTTCTGCCTCCTCCAGGGGGTTTAAATTGGCCCGCTGGATATTTTCAATGATGGAGACCTCCAGCACCTGTTCATCGGAGAGGTTCCGGATAATGGCTGGAATACGGCTAATATTGGCGCGTCGGGCTGCCCGGAATCGACGCTCACCTGCAATGAGTTCATATTTGTCATTTTGCTTTCTCACAAGGACTGGTTGCAAAATACCCTGTTCAATGATGGAGTCCTTGAGATGCTCCAGATCCTCTTCGGAAAAAATGGTTCGGGGTTGAAACCGGTTGGGAACAATATCTTCAATGTCACACATGAAATAACTGCCCGATTTTTCATCCATGGGCTGAATGTCGGGAATGAGGGCAGAAATGCCTCTGCCAAGGCCGGTCTTTCTTACTTTCTTTCCTGTCATCTGGTCAAGAGTTCCTTTGCAAGGGCCAGGTAGCTGCTGGCACCGGGGGAGCGAACGTCATAGGAAATCACTGGCATACCATAGCTGGGGGCTTCTGCCAGCTTGATATTGCGGGGAATTTTTGTTTTAAAAATCATCTCTTTGAAATATTTTTCTGCATCTTCCACAACCTGCCGTGCCAGATTGGTGCGCTTGTCGTACATGGTTAAAAGAATGCCTTCAATGCGAAGGCTGGGATTCAGGGACACCTTAACCCGTTTGATGGTTTCAAGCAATTGCCCCAGCCCCTCCAGGGCAAAAAATTCACTTTGCAGGGGAATAAGTACCGAATCTGCGGCGGTGAGTGCGTTCAGGGTCAAGAGGCTCAAAGAGGGGGGGCAGTCAATGATGATGTACTGAAATTGCGGTGCCACCTTTGACAAAAGAGTTCCCAATATCCGTTCCCTCCGTGGAACATTCATCATCTCCACTTCAAATCCGATGAGATCCACATTGGAGGGCAGAATTTTTAAATTTTTAATTTCTGTGTCACAGATAAGTGTGTGGGGGCTTTCATCACCGATGAGTCCGTGGTACAGGGATGCCCCAAGGGTGGGTTTGTCAATACCCGTGGCCGTGGTGGCGTTGGCCTGGGGATCACAGTCCACAAGCAGGGTCTGTTTACCAAAGGTGGCAAGGGCCGCAGCCAGGTTCACCGCAGTGGTGGTTTTACCCACGCCCCCTTTTTGATTGGATATGCTTATTATTTGTGTTGTTGTCATAATGATGCAACAGATACCATACTCTGGGTTTCAGGGCAAAAAAATATTTAAAATATTTGTTTTTTATTAAGAACGTGTTAAGGAGTAATAATTTGATGCAATAGATGGCTACCCACTTAAGACGAGACAGCCTTTAAAATCAAGCGTCTTAGCAACCTTGATTTTAGGGGTTAAAAGCTAATTACCCACATAAAAAATCTTGAAAATATCCCGCCTTAAGTGGGTAGCCCAATAGATAATACAATTAAAGTCACGTAAGGCTATCGGGGCAAGGGTTTCTGTCTTTGAGGTTTTCATGAATTTTCATAAAAAAAAGTGATCCAAAATGAGGTAAAAGTAAATTAAAATGGTGAAGAAAAACGTGGGGCCGGACATAGCTGAAACGCTGGGGAAAATAGATTCCACTGATAAAATGGATGAAATTTTCAGACAATACATGGATGATATCCAGTATGGTCGAATAAAAACCATAAAAAATGAAACGGTGTTGAAACGCATCGCCAATGCCATTGCTGTGGGGCGACCCCGCTCGGTTTTCATTAATACTGGATCCCAGGAAGACCGTCAATTTATTAGAGATCTTGCTCTTAAAAATAAAGAAGAAGCTCCCCTTGCCATGCCAGATCATACCATTCATTATGACCTGGCAGAGGAGCAGGGGCGCATTGTTGACAGAACCTTCTACATCACTGATCCCCAGGAAGCGGTGAGTACCCTTGCCAACAGAATGGAACGGGAGCAAGCCCTTGAGGAGATAGATACACACATGTCCGGCATCATGGAAAATAAAACCATGATTGTGGGGTTTTACATGCGGGGCCCTGTGGGGGCACCGGCTGCCAACCCTGCGCTTGAAATCACCAGTTCTGCCTATGTGTCCCACAGTGCTGAGATTCTCTATCGAAATGCCTTTCATGGATTTCACCAGGAGGTGGAAAGACTGGGTCATTTTTTTACCAATATTCACAGTGAAGGCCAGAATCGAAACGAAGATCTTCCCAATGCCCGGGTCTTCATGGACAGAAGTTATCGCACCACCTACAGCTTTAATTGCACCTATGCGGGTAATACCCTGTTGCTGAAAAAGGGAAATCATCGCTTTGCCGTGGATAAGGCTGTTTATGAAAATCGGGGTAAAGAGCTGTCCGAACACATGTTTATCACGGGCATTAAAGGACCGGGGAACCGGGTTTCCTGGTGCGCCGGGGCCGCTCCCAGCGGGTGTGGAAAAACCACAACTGCCATGGCCGGAGATTGTTTTGTGGGGGATGATCTGGCCCAGATGTGGATTGCCAAAGACGGATCGGTTCGTTCCATCAACCCGGAATGCGGTATCTTTGGCATACTTCAGGATGTGAACTGGGAGGGGGATCCCCAGCTCATGGAAAACTTGCGAAAGCCCGGTACTGAAGTGATATGGACTAATGTGCTGGTGGATGAAGATAAAAAACCCCATTGGGTGGGCAATGGAGAACCTTCGCCAGAAAAAGGGTTCAACTTCCAGGGAGAATGGCACAAAGGCATGGTCGATGCCCATGGAAAGGCCGTACCCATATCTCATGCCAACTCCCGGTGTACCCTTACGGCAACGGCATTGGATAATTATTCCCAGGAATCAGAAAATCCGGATGGGGTGGAAACCCGGATGATCACCTACAGTGGCCGGGACAGTGATACCATGCCTCCGGTGTGGGTGGCTAAAAATGAGGCGCATGGCGTGGTGCTGGGGGCCTGTATTGTCTCTGCAGCCACAGCAACGGAGTTAGGGGTTACAGGTGTTCGGCGGGCTCCCTGGGCCAATGCCGCTTTTATTCCCGGGGCATTGGGGGATTATATGGATGCCCAGTTGAAATTTTTTGGTAACCCTGACATTGCCACTGACAAGAAACCTGTCATGGCGGGCCTCAATTATTTCTTGACCGACGGGGCAAGGGGAGGGGATTCTAAGAAATTGTTAGGGGAAAAAAGAGATGTAAAGGTTTGGCTCTCCTGGCTGGAACGATATGCCCATCGAGAAGTCAAAAGAATTGAAACTCCCATTGGTCATCTGCCCCTGTACGAGGATCTGAAAGACCTTTTCATGGAGGTCATTGGAAAAGAATACCCCCATGAGTTATACATTAAGCAGTTTTCCCTGTACGTTGATAATATCATTGCACGGTTAGAATTCCAGATTGATGCCTATTCCAAGGAAAAAAATATTCCTGACACTTTGTTTAAGGTTCTCCATGGTCAGAAAGAAGAACTTATGCTATTAAGGCAGGAAAAAGGGGCGATTGTGGCTCCCGGAGAGATGGCAGGCCACTGATGCGAATCAAGGTCGGGGCCTGATCTGATTTTGTCACGTGGGGGTGAAAGCGCTTCTGGTTCTAACTTTCAATGTTTTGAAGAATAGATATATTGTGGGGATGAAACACCTGAAATAGGGGTTTCATCCCCATCTCTTTTAACTTTAATTTTTTATAAATCACAGGTGATTACAAATGGTAAGAATTGAGACGAGTATGGGTGAAATTGTTGTGGAGCTGGACACTGAAAAGGCTCCTAAAAGTGCAGAAAATTTTTTATCTTATGTGAAATCCGGCCACTATGACGGTACCATCTTTCATCGGGTGATTGATGGATTCATGGTTCAAGGCGGCGGTATGACCGAAGATATGAAAGAAAAACCCACCGAGGCTCCCATTGAAAACGAAGCAGACAATGGACTTTCCAACGATGCTTACACCCTTGCCATGGCCCGAACCATGGATCCCCATAGTGCATCCGCACAATTTTTTATCAATGTAAAGAAAAATGATTTTTTGAACCACACAGCCAAAACTCCCCAGGGATGGGGCTATGCTGTTTTTGGTAAGGTCACCAAGGGCCATGGAGTGGTAAATAAGATGAAAGGCGTGGCCACGGGTAGCAAGGCAGGACAGCAGGATGTCCCCACAGAAACCATTACCATCATCAAGGCTGAGGTAATGGACGCGTAATTGAATAAAATTGAATGGGGTATAAAATTTTACCTTGATTTTATGACTTTTATTGGGTTATGATCATTTACTAAAAACGTATGGTGCATCGGTGCATCGTTGGAAAATTTGAAATGCAATAATGCGCTTCAGTTTATATATTGAGAAAAATTTTGATTGCAGGAGGCTTGAAAATGTTTAAAATTGTCCATCGGGAAGAGATGGCCCAAGGCACCATCGTTCTAAATGAGATTGAGGCGCCCCGCATCGCTGGCAAAGCAAAACCCGGCCAGTTTGTAATTCTCCAGGCCAATGAAACCGGAGAACGGATTCCATTGACCATGGCAGATGTGGACACGGAAAAGGGTACCATTACCATTATTTATATGATCGTTGGAAAGTCCACCAAGCTTTTTGGAAGCATGGCTGTGGGCCAGGAGTATTATGCGGTCATCGGGCCTCTGGGAAAAGCCACCCACCTTGAAAAAAAGGGAAAAGTGGTGTGCGTGGGCGGCGGTACCGGCATTGCCGTGCTTCATCCCATTACAAGGGGGCTCAAAGAGGCGGGCAATGAAGTGATCACTATTCTGGGTTCCCGGAACAAAGATCTGCTGATCCTGGAAGACAAGATGGCAAAGGTCTCTGACACCCTTCACATCTGCACAGATGATGGCTCCCAGGGACATCACGGATTTGTTACTGATATACTCAAGGATGTACTGGCAAAGGAAGATATCAGCCTGGTGGTGGCCATTGGGCCCGTCCCCATGATGAAATTTGTCTCCATGATTACCAAAGAAAAAAATGTTGAAACCCTTGTCAGCCTGAATCCCATCATGGTGGATGGTACTGGCATGTGCGGTGGTTGCCGGGTAACTGTGGGCGGTGAAACCAAATTTGCATGCGTTGACGGCCCTGAGTTTGATGGCCACAACGTGGACTATGATGAGCTGTCCAAACGTCTCCAGGCATATCAGTCCGAAGAAAAATTCAGCATGGACAACATGGACGAATGTCAGTGTAAATAAATTTCTCACTGGAACTTTATGATTAAGGTTTATTGGCATCCTTCAAAAATGCTTTACACTTTTTTAGAACATTCCCCATTTGTAGGGGCTTTTTTCCAAAAAATTGTAAAGTATTTTTGGGTTATATGAAGGATGCCGGTTTATTTATGACTTTATGCCCACCGGGGCATGGGGTTTTATCTGGAGGATGTAATGGCAGAAAAAAAAGTCAAAAAAGAAAAAACACCACGGGTTAAAATGCCTGAACAGGCACCCAATGTACGAAATAGAAATTTTCAAGAAGTTCCCCTGGGATTGACACCGGAAATGGCACAGATAGAAGCTGCCCGTTGCTTGCAGTGTAAAAAACCGGCATGTGTGGAAGGGTGCCCTGTATCTGTTAATATCCCTGGCTTTATCCGTAAAATTGTGGATGGTGATTTTGCCGGTGCGGCGAGTACCTTATGGGAAAAAAATGCCCTGCCAGCAGTGTGTGGCCGGGTGTGCCCCCAGGAAATTCAATGTGAGGGCAACTGCATTGTGGGTAAAAAAGGTCAACCGGTTGCCATTGGGTACCTTGAACGATTTGCAGCGGATTATGCCAGAGAAAGCGGTGAAGCAGTACTTCCCGTGGTGGCAGAAAAAACCGGCAAAAAAGTGGCCGTGGTGGGATCAGGCCCTTCAGGGCTAACCGTGGCAGGGGATCTTGTTCTCAAGGGACACGATGTCACCATATTTGAAGCCTTCCATAAAACCGGTGGTGTATTGGTGTATGGTATTCCTGAATTTCGGTTACCCAAGGACATCGTGGGCTCAGAAGTGTCCACCCTGGAACAACTTGGGGTAAAAATTGAGACCAACAATGTGGTGGGAACCACTGTAACCGTTGACGAATTGTTAGAAGAGGGGTATGATGCCGTTTATGTCGGTGTGGGTGCAGGACTGCCCCGTTTCATGAACCTTCCAGGTGAAAATCTCATTGGTGTTTTTTCCGCCAATGAATATCTCACCCGAACCAATCTCATGAAGGCATATCTTTTTCCTGAGTATGATACCCCCGTTGCCAAGGGTAAAAATGTGGTGGTTCTGGGAGCCGGAAATGTTGCCATGGATTCGGCAAGAACGGCCATGCGCTTGGGTGCGGATTCTGTTAAAATAGTGTATCGGCGATCCCGGGAAGAGATGCCTGCCAGAGCCGAAGAGCTGCATCACGCAGAGGAAGAGGGCATTGAGTTTGTGTTGCTCACCAACCCTGTTCAGTTTTTTGGAGATGACAACGGACGTCTCAACGGCATGGAGTGTTTAAAAATGGAGTTGGGTGAGCCCGATGAATCAGGTCGTCGACGTCCTCTTCCCATTGAAGGTTCAGAATATAAAGTGAATTGTGATCTTGTGGTGGTTTCTGTGGGGGCCAAGGCCAACCCATTGTTGACCAATGCCACTCCCGAAATTGGTCTCAACCCCTGGGGCAATATCGTTGCAGATCCTGCAACGGGTAAAACCACCAAAAAAGGGGTCTGGGCCGGTGGTGACATCGTCACGGGTATGGCAACGGTTATTCTTGCCATGGGAGCTGGCCGGGAAGCGGCTGACTCCATCCATGATTATCTGACATTGGGCTGGTGATTTTATCTGAAGTGTGTTATGTCTTTTAACCCTTGACCTAAAAGGGTTAGGGGTTTTGCATATATAAAAAATTTAAGTTTTCTTTGAAAGGGAATTAAGAGCCGCAAATAGATCCTATTTGTAAGACTTGCCGTCCGGCTCTTTTCCCTTTCTGTTTTTTAGGAATGGGGTTTAGATAAGTTGCCCATTTGAATGCAACTTGATAAATACCTTGTGATCCACCAGTGACAACGAGTAAATATACCCTTTAATAAATTTTTGATCCCCGAAAATACTCACCAGACGAATTCCCCCGTCTTCCGGAATGACAGTATCAACGGCCTCCATGAGCATGCGCTCGTTCTCTTCTTCCATAAGATAAGCTGTTGCTTCACACATATCGTTTACTCCTTAAAATTTGGTTGGAAATCGTTCTCATACCTGTCAATGAGATCATCAACAAGCTGGGGCAGGGGCGTGGATGATAACCCCACAATGGCCAGATTTTCCTGGGTCAGGGGCAGCAGCAACTTTTTTGCCGGGGACTGCGCAATGGCCTCGGCCATCTCCAGTGTGAGTTCCCCCATCATGGCATGGGGCATAATGATTCCCACCGTTCCAATGATAAAGTCAGCCCCCTTCACTGTTTGAACAATGGCATTAACACCCGAAGCCCCCCGGTTGGCCCGGGATTTGAGCATCTGGGCCGTGGCAATGGCATTGGTACCCAGGGCCATCACCTCAATGCCTTCTCCAAATCGGTCCTTGAGCTTGCGGATAATCGTGGAACCGATGCCGCCTCCCTGCCCGTCAATTACACATATCCTGATTAGTTTGTCTGATTTCATGGGTTTTTTATTATCTTTGTCCATGGTTAATGTCAAGGGATGAAACATGAATTGTAAATATTATTTCCAGTATAATAGTCAAATCGTTCCATGGCAAGTATCAAATAGATCCTATAAATACCCAGCGGGGGAAAAGGTAAGGTTTTTAGTTTATTTCGTTTTTTTAAAGATGCTTTGGCAGGCAATGTGGTGAGTCTCTTTACCCCGATAGTGGAAAATTTGGTGAAGAGGCAGAGAGGTTAGGGGTTCATGGTAATAAAACTACCCATTTTTGCATGGAGAGAGCCAACTCGTAGGTATGGAATTCATTCACATGGGTATATTATTTCCCATGAACTCCCTTATAAAGTGCTAAGAACTTCTTTAAGTCTTTGCTTGATCATTCTGTTGACCTCCTGCTCTTTCCCAATAGCTTTTTTATGATAAACAACCAGAGGAATTCTTTTTTTATCGATAATGAGGAACAAGCAGACAATCCGAAGGCCATCAGACTTACCAATTTTATATTCAGGAAGGCCAATTCTGACTTTTCTAACATCGAGTGAATCCCCAAAACCAGGATAACGATTACCCGCATTTTCTGAGAGGGAATTTATTTCCCCTTCAATTCTTTTTTTTGCTTTTGGGAATTTCTTGAAAATTTTTTTAAGTTCTTTTTGAAATGATTCGGGTCTAATTGTTTTGAACATCAGGTAACTTTTTCTGCAATCTGCATTATTAAGTTCCTAAACTCAGCGTCAGCACCTATGGTCATATCTTCTACCAGATCATCCCAGCCTGCCAATGTTTTCTTTACAAGAACTCCTACAAAAAAATTCATAACAGGTATTTTTGAAATTTTTTCATCAAATAGTATATAACTATCACGAATTAACTTGATTTTTTCCACCTTCAGACATTTAGGATCAGAACATTCAAATTTGCACCGATTGAAGGTTCGTCTTAATTCTCGAAGAAGAAAAAATCCTTTTAAAGAATCGCAAATTAAAGCAAATATATTAATCGGTACTTTCCAAAAAAATACCGATCCGCTCATTTTAAAAATTTCTATTTTTTTATTAATGGACTTGGAAAAAGCAAGACATTTTTTTTCTTCCAATAGAAGTTCGGACATATTGATCACCTCCTTTTTCAATTATTAGAAAAAAACTTTGATTTGTCAAATTAAAAAAAGGGGACAGACTTATTTTTTGCCAGGATCGGGGGACACCTATGATCCTATTGATCGGGTGATCGGGGGACACCTTACTTAATTATTGACAGCCATCGCTATAAGTACCCACACATATGTTTTTTGGTATTCTACAGCCATATGTCATCTATATTTATAGATTTTATTTTGAGGAACATATGCCCGGGTACTTATAAGGCGGATTAATTGCCGGGAGGGGTGCGGGATTATTTATAGCAGGGACGATTCGCTTTATTTATCATGGAAGAAAATTACTTGCTGGCCTGTACCTGGTATATTGAGCTTAATCCGGTTCGAGCATACTTCGGTCTGTAAAGTTAGTTTTCAGAAACCGGGCACTAAAAGACAAGGGGGGCTGGTTCAAATCTGGCTAAGGGATTTCATCATAAGTACCCACACATATATTTTTCAGTATTCCACAGGCATATACCATTGATATTTATATGTTTTATTTTGAAGGATATATGATCTGGTACTTAACGGATAAGTCTACAAGTGTTGACCTACTTTAAAATTTTGAAATAATTTGAGTAAGGAGATAATAATATGAGCATTGTAGAGGAAACATTTCAGAATGAACAGCAAAAAATATTTGATGAAAACGCTAAAGTATTGAGCAATTTTTTTCGAGCTGTGCGGGTAGCAATTATTTACAGAGCATTAACAATACAAATGTAATAAATTAGGGTGGTTTTAGCCTTCAAGCAGTATCTATACCTTGTAAATAGCACTGAGGTTCTGATTCAAATAG
>Ga0307929_1001544_pt1 | contig 16998 bp, 13 predicted proteins | sample AceLakmetage1330_FD_203160 | JGI IMG/M metagenome (GOLD analysis project Ga0307929, IMG submission 203160) | Saline water microbial communities from Ace Lake, Antarctica - #1330 | ecosystem: Environmental > Aquatic > Non-marine Saline and Alkaline > Saline | place: Antarctica: Ace Lake...
GTTTCAAAAGTGTGTTTAAACTTTAATACACCACAAGAAAAAACCCTGGACAGGATAAGTATTGCCGAAGCTAAAAAATACCTTGAAGAGGGGCATTTTGCTGAGGGTAGTATGGCCCCAAAAATCAGGGCTGCAATTTACTTTGTTGAACACAGTGGTAAAGATGCTATAATTACTAAAACCACAAAACTAGGCATTGATGATGGTGGTACAAGAATAGTTATGGTGTAGGCTGTTATTCCATTGAATAGAAAACGAAAGGGGCTACCGATTGGTAAGCCCCTTTATTATTTTGGTGCAGGCCATCAAGCCCGCCTTGTTATCGTCCGATAATTAATTATTGACAATTAATTTGTTGGTGTAAACGCTGCTTCCATTTTTCATTTTCAGCAAGTATATGCCATTTGAAAGGTTTGAAAGGTCAATTTTTTCACTGTTCAATCCGGGTGTAAAATATAAATCCTGAGCTACTAATGTTTGCCCAACCAGGTCGATCAAGGTAAACTCAATATTTACTGATTCGGTGACATTCATTTGTACATTAACTTCAGTATTCGCAGGATTAGGAAAGATGTTAATTGCGGCATTTGTAAAATACAGATCATCTATCCCAACACCGGGCTCAGTAGTAAAGTTAAATACAGTACTGTAGGCACTGGTATCGATAGCCGTACAAGCCCTGACCCTCCAATAATACATTTCACCTGCTTCAAGGGCATATATAATATTATAAAATGGGTCGGTATCATCATTGGCTTCTTTAAAATCTACAAATGCATCAGCAAAAGTTTCATCCATCGAATAGGATACCTCATAATTGTTTACACCTGTAATCTGGCTCCAGGAAAGTTGTGGCTTCAAGGATGTACTGTCAATACCATTTTCAGGTTTATCAAGTTCTACAGCTGCTGCTGTGGTGAAATTATATGGATCAGCCCACATGGTTGTATCATGATCATGTCTTCCGCGTGATCTCCAATGATAGGTTGTCCCAAACCTTAAATCTTGTGCACTATCCTTAAAGGTCTCAACGGTGTACTGGTCTGGCGTATTAAAATCAGGATCATCGTCAATCTGGTAATCAAACTTTTTAATGCCTGAAATATCATCCCATCTTAAGAGAACATTTAAATCCTGATCGCTTAAACCATTGTTCGGCTTCTTTAAATCATAAATATCCAGGGTTAAAAAGCTCCAAACTTCACTCCAATCTGATGCATCAGCGGCATGGCCTGCACGGGCCCGCCAGTAATAGGTGGTCCCAAAGAGTAACTGATCCATGATTTTGGTGTATGTAGTGCCATTGGTAGTGAAATGTGCATATTCGGGCGAATCAAAAGTTTCAACAACATCAATCTCGATATCAAAATGAGAAACTCCGGTTATAACCACATTAGCTACCCTATTTTTCAATTTTAACTGTGCATCTGGCGGTTCTTCAACCTCTTCGTCATTCGGTTTTTCAAGTACAATTTGCAGAAATGTTGTGAAGGACCATATTGGTGTCCAAAAAGAAGGTTGTCCACCCATATCGTTGGCACGGACTTTCCAAAAGTATTCTTTCCCAAATACTAAGTTCATCGTACTAACAGACGTAAGGTCTGTAACTGAATCGATGATGATGTTGTTGAACTGAGCATCGTCACTCATTTGAACATGGTAATTTAAGGCAGCTGTTACAGCATTCCAATCGAGCATTACATTGGGCATCTGATCTACCTTTTCGTCAGCTGGAGCTACCTGGATAGGTGTGTCGATTTTTTCCTGTGCCGCTATTGAAAATGCTACAAATATCAAAATGATTGCAAATAAAGATCTTTTCATATCGTAATTCTTTTTAAATTATCGAACTAATTATTGTTAATTGACAATGAATTTTGAAGTGCCGCTATCGTCACCGGCAATTACTTTTACTATATAAGTACCGGCCTCAAGCGTCGAACAATTAATATTTACTTCGTGCCTGCCCGAAGAAAGCTCGCCTTCGATGGTACTGGTAACTAGTTTTCCGCTCAGGTCGTAAACATGGATTGCTACATCGGTAACAGCATCAATATTTATCGATACAGTTGCATAGCTTGATACAGGGTTTGGATAAACCGATATGGAGCTGGCCAAACTGGTCTTTCCGTTTACTGATGGTTCTTCGATGCTGGTTGTACGGTAAGTGTCGTCTCTGAAAACACCACGTCCATAGGTAGCAATGTACAATGAACCATAATTGAATATTTCCGGGTAAACCAATGGTGGCAAGGTTGGTACTTCAATCTGTCTTTTGAAAACTGTTTGTTGTTTGATTTGGAACACCGGTATAGTGCCCATTTCAGAATTTTCTTTTGTCCAGGTTACTTCACCTTCACCAAGATTTGCCGTGGTATAAATGCCATGTTCGGTTCCGATGATGGCTTTTTTCGAATCACTCATTTCAATAACCGAAGAATAAACCGGCATTTTGGGGAGTTCATAGGTTATGTCTTCAAATACCACGAGGGATAATGAATCCAAGGCATTTGTAGTTCTGTAAACATAGTCTTCGTTTCCATAGTTCCCAAGAGTTACAATTACATGCTCCGGGTTCTCCTGGTCAATTGCCACGGATGTTATAAAACGATCCTCAAACTGAGGTATCTGAAGTTCGTTGGTAGATATGATACATGCTGAACTTCCAACATCGGCCCTTAGGGAATCATAAGCCAGGGCAATGTTTGATATCCTGTACAATTTACCATCGTCAGTTCCAACAAAAACAAAATTTGCATCTTTGGAAACAGCGATAGAGCTCGGGAAGCCTGGTGTTTCAGCTATCTTCCAAAAATTATCAGGTTGATCAAACTTTATTGCATCTTTGGTCATTTGTACAGCTCCTGCATTGGCAATAAAAAGTTTGTTTTGAATAATATCCTTCACCATTAGAGAATCTCCATTGGGTAAATCTTCGGTAAGCATATGATCAAATGGGTGTTCAAAATTACCACTACGGCATAGGATCATATCTCCGGCAGCATAATCCTTATGGGCATAAAATTTGACAGAATCTCTCGAGAATTGGTCATCAAAGCTTTCCCACATAAATAATGGTGTTAGAAAGACATTGCTACCCGGAGGAACAAAGTTGAAGGATGTATTTTCCCCTTTATCTTCCGAACGTACAATTACGCCTGGTTCCTGGCTATATATAAATGCATTGGGATCAATCATCGAAATGGCGCAGTAGCCACCGGTCCCGAAAAAAATCTTATCAGCATATTCAGGGGTATTGCCTTGCCCACTGATGTATTGTGTACCATCGCCCTGTGCACCGCAAAGTAGTTCATGTGGATTGCCTGATGGGCCTACAGTGTAACACTGGGTGATGTTTAGTCCACGGCCCAACCATTGGAATTCGTTAAAGTTTGACTGGAATTTCATTAGGGTTACGCCATTGTTGCTTGCTATAATAAGTTGTGAGTTTGAGCCTGGTTGGAATACATATTTATGATGTCCTGTAGGAACATTGAACCCGCTTGAGACAGCCCCTGCACCCCAGTCAAAGTATCCGTTGCTGGTTAGGTAACGCTTACCTTCCCACATATTGATACCACCAACTAAAACTCTATATGGATCGTCGGGGAATACAGTAAGTGCGTTATTATAGCAACCGGTGCCATTAAAAATTTCTAATGTTGAGGAGCCAGGGAAGATAATGATCCATGTTTCTCCTTTGTCTTCCGAAAAATATACATTATCAAGGTAGCCAAACTGGCTGGTACAGGTGGCATAAACAACGTTTGGATCGGTAGGGGCGACCTCAACTTCGCAGCGCCCAGGAGTTAACGATAACGGGCTTGGGGAATCAATCACCGCGTTGGCATAATCTGTTGTGTCGGAAAACTGAATGGTCCTCGAATCCGTATTATCCAAAGTGTCAATTACTGTCAGTGTTGTTTCATAAGCCCTGAACTCACGGTCTTTTTGATAGGGATTATTAGGATTTGAAGAACGGTTCCTGAATTTCATATCGTCTTCCATGGAGGTAAATACCATGTCGCCAAAGGTTGCAACTATCAGACCATTGGAACCTACAGATACATCAGTACAAGGCATTTGGCCCAATTGAAGAAGGCTGACCCTTACATCCTGAATGCCTTTGGTATAACTTACAGTATCAGGATCTTCGTATGAAGGATTGTTAATGATAAAATTGTCACCAACTTTTTCGTATGAATCGCAGTGTACCACTGAGTCGATAACCATAGATACGTCGTATGAAACAGAATCATAAAAGTATTGAGTGGCTTTTTGCCAGGTATCCTGTACATCATCTGAATAAAACAGACCAGTATTCGTAGCAGCAAATACACGCTGTGTGGCAGGTGAAATAACTATATTATTAATGTAGGCCCAATCTACAGTATCAGGATCCTGGGTAACATCCGGGCTGGTTGATTCGATTTTTGTAAAATTGTTGCCATCAGTCGAAACATACATTCCATCGCCGACAAGGCCACCATAGTAAGTATCATCTTCAGTGCAGAAGTATTCACCTGTTCCGGCATAAATAGTACCGTCATCTGCCTGGGTCATACTGGTGATATACAAGTTTTTGCCTTCCTGGTTTATTTTTTTCCATGTAGCACCAAGGTTGGTAGTTTTCCAAACGCCACCACTTACTCCGGCTGCAATTACGGTTTGGCCACTGGCATCATTGTGATCAAATATCACTGCCCTTACTCTGCCCGGTGCATTGTCGGGACCCATTTCTTCCCAATTTAGTCCAAGATTTGTACCTGATTTTAATGCCTTTTGTTCGGCCTGCAGCCTGGCATTGAGTACATCTTTCGGGTCAATTTTACCTGTAATTTGGTTTGCCCTCATTTTGTGCAGGTACTCATCAGCGTTTTTCATACTGCTGTTATCCTGTAGGGTAAATTTCCCAGCTTGGTTATTGATCCACCCGGTTGTCAGGATAATCGTAGTAAACCCTAGGATTAAGACAAGTAAGCTAATTGGTAAAAGTTTACTTTTCATATCATAAATAATTTGATTAGTATAAAGTTTCTATCTTAAATTTTAGTTTGGATTTCAGCGGCACAAGTTACAGCTTTTTTAATTGTTGGTAACTGCGACGCTTCATAATAATTATATCAATTGTCTGATAATTAAACAAAAATAGACCTCGTGAAACAGCATTTCAATTCAAAATCAGTTATCGGCTTACAATAATCAGTTAACGGTGTAGGCTGAAAATCAAAAATTTCCGTTGAAAAAACCATTAAAATCCCTCATAATTTGAATGAACAAAGTTGAAAAAAATATTTCAATCCTTAACCGAAAATTTCAATTCAAATCGATTTTAAATAAGTGAAGCAAAAAAGTAAGCCTTCTGCCTGGTTAATTCACCTGTTTTTTTTGGTGCTGGATAAAACTTGTAATTTTATGAAAATACCAAATCATCCTCTTAATCAATACCTAAATTGATAAAATAATTGTGGCAAAATGAAGTTTAATTAATTGTTTTTTTTTGCAAAAGTAAAATTTGCGCACAATATTTGTAAGTACAATTTGCTAAAAAACTATATTTGCCACAAATTAGAATGAATTTAACCATCCAAAATAAATTATTTATGAAAAGAATGAAGTCATTAGGAATGATGTTATTAATGCTGCTGGCCTTTGGTAGCACAACAGTACTGCTTGCACAGGAATCTTATTACGAACTAAAAGTTAAGAGTACAGTTAAAACAAACCCTTCCAAAGATATTCAGCGTATTAATTCTTGCTGGAGCAATGTTGGCACTGCATTGATAGAGGCCGAAATACTCAGGTCAGGTAAGGAAAGCGTTGACCTTTCGGAAATGGATTTGATCCATAATGCTTACCTTTTGAAATCCCAGGCTTATCTTGATAGCAAGGGTAAAGTGAATGTAAACGAAAAGTGTATGCCTTACGATGCATTCAAAATAATGGATACTTATGGATTGGCACCGGAATCGGCCTATATGCATTCGGACGAAGATGCAATGGATAAGCATTCAGGTGAAATGGATGCCATTATCCGCGGATCATTAAGGCGTGCGATAGATATGGAAGACGGCAAATCTGAAAGATACCTGGGTTTTGTTGATGCTGCATTAACGAAGCACATTGGCGATACCAAATTGAACTTTAAATATGATGGCCAGGATTTTACCCCAAAATCGTTTGCAGCGCAGGCCGGTGTAAATTCAGGAGATTATATAATGTTAACTTCCGATTCACGTCAGGAAATGAATAAGCCATTTGTTTTAGAATTGAAGAACAATTGGGATAAGGATGAATTTTATAATGTTCATTCAAATGAATTATACAAAGCTATGAAGGAAGCCATCGAAAATGGATATGCAGTTGGCTGGTATGGTTTTGTTAATAATGAAATGGTTTATACTGATGAAGCTGTTGCCATAGTTGCAATTGGCGATATGCCCGGAACAAAAAAAGAAGATGGAAAAGAAGTAGGGCATACTTATCAGCCTTTACCTGAAAAAACCATTGGGGCGAATGACAGACAGGAAAATTTTGAAGTGCTGATTAATGGTGCATACAACTTTATGACACTTTACGGCATTAGCATGGATAAAGAAGGAAATGAATACATTTTAGGTAAAGATGCCTGCACTGCAGGCGATGAAGAACTGAACATGTCGAAAGAGTTCACAAAGCTAAATACTGTTTATCTGCTGGTAAATAAAAATGGATTGGATAAAAATCTTAGAGATAAGCTTGGCTTGTAGTAATGAACGGCTGACCAATTACAAAAAAAACCTGCAAGAATCCTTGCAGGTTTTTTTTGTCGAAATATCTTCTTGTTAAATTTTTCGAATATCATTCACTTTTATCCAGCCTACGCTACCGTTGGCAATCGATATTTCGTACCAATCGCCCACATTGTCCAATAGCTCAACCTTGGTACCTTCATGTATCACAAACAAATCGATACTGCTTTCAGTTGGTGAACTTTTAACAGTAACAGTTGGTGTGAAAACAATAGCCTCGTGGTCTTTTTTAAATGAGTTGAACTTTTGATTGGCCAGGGCATAGGTTGATACAGAGGAAATTAAAAAAAGTAATCCAAACCAAAAGGAAACTTTTTTGAGCCATATTATCCGCGTAAGCAGGAAAATTAAAGCCATTAACAGTAACAGGATAAAAAATACAGCACTCAGCATTCCCCACTGATCAACGGTAAGTGCATAGATGAGCGAGTTCCACCATTGTATGTAAAACAATTCGGGAACGGTTTCTATTTTGTCAACGATCCTGTTGTTTACAATATTCAGGTTAAAGTTTATGTCTTCGTCGTTGGGTTCAAGTTTTTTTGCTTTTTCGTAATACAATATGGCGGCAGCAAATTTATTTTGCTTGAAGAATGCATTTCCCAAATTGTAGTAAACTTCGGCCGATTCGTATCCGTTTTCAATTACTTTTTCGTAAAGTTCAGTAGCTTGCTCAAACGAACCTTCATTGTAAACTTTATTGGCCTCGTCAACTAAAATCTGATTGTCATCGGCTTTTGCAAACGACAGGCTGAAGAACAATATGATGGCAAGGAATATTCTCATTTCTAATAATAATATAACTATTCAAGTGATTGAAAGAATCGTGAAAATTATGGTCTTTTTCAATTAAATGTCATTTGTTGTCATTGATGGTCATTGGTAGTCATTATGAAAATAAATGACGGCAAAGCCTAATGACAATAAATGACTGCTTAGAATGTAACACAATTTGTAATAACAATAAATATTTTTATTTTAGTACAAGCTTAATCAAGATGCTTATTTTAATTCTCTTTCGATTTTAGTGATCATTTCGAGGGCCTGCTTATAAATTGAATCCATGTTCTGCAATTTATCTCCGGGTGCAAAGCGGGCATATTCGGTATTGTTCAATGTTTCGATAAACTGCTTGATGATTTGTTCGTTCACCGATTTACGTAAAAGTTTTTCATTCACATTGTCCATCGATAATTCCGACCTGGGAATATTGAATTTGTCACTGATGTAGCCCCACAACGCTTTTGAAATCTCCACATAAAATTCATTTTCCTTGTTTTCCTTCATGAAAACAGCAGCAGTTTTTAAGCGTTTTTTCGAAACTTTGGTTGCTTGTTTGTTTTTAACCAGAGCCACATCACTGCGTTGTTTTACACTTTTCCGCCAGATGATCAATATCAGGATGAAAATCAAAATAGGAATCACCAGTACTATGAAATAATTTGTTGATTTGAAAAAGAAATTGCCTATTGGCCTGAGATCGTATGGAGGCAATTTAATATGCCGGATGTCCCTGCCAATGTATTGGATGTCTTCCTGGCTCACACCGCTATAGGTTACACTGTTGGTATTTCCTTCGCCCCGTGCAACTTTAATTTTATACTCGGGTGTATTGATACTCACATATTTTCTGCTGTTGATATCAAAATACGAAAAATCCACTGGGTTGATCGTGTAATCACCGGGATTCCTTGGAATGATCAGGTATTCGAATACCCTTGTGCCAGACACACCAGACTGTGAAGCTTTGATATTGTTTTTTATTTCGGGATCGTAAACTTCAAAATCGGTAGGAAAATTTACAGCCGGCGGATCTATCAACTCGAGGTTCCCTTTTCCACTGAGGATATATTTTAATGTGATCGCTTCGTTGGCAGTAACTTCGGTGCTGCTGATTTCCGATGTGAAGGTGTACGATCCTACCGCACCACTATAATTAGCAGGTTTGTCTTTTCCTGGTAAAGGCTTGACATTGATTTTAAGGCTGTTCGAAAACAATTGTTTTTCTACATTTTGATACCTGCTGTTAAAAAACGGGTCGTTAAAGAAGCTATCGAAAAAGGGGTCGGAACTTTTACGTTTTGAATTGGAGCGCATTTGGGCTACACAATTCAATTCGCCCGGTTCGATGGTAATTTCGCCGCTTCGTTGAGGAAAAAGTGCAAACCTCTTAAATTCTGCAACAACATATTCTTGCCCTTCAATAACCTCCTTGGTTTGTTTGAGGCTTTCTCTGTTGCCCAGTAAATTTCGTGACCAAAAACCGGGGAATGAGGATATTTTGCTACCGTCTAGATTTGAAATCCCAACAGATGTATAAAGTTTGTAAGTCAAAATAATTTGTTCGCCCTGCACTGGTGTAGTATTGCTCACAAATGCCCTGATAAATATGCTGTTTTCGTCACCCTTTCCCTGGGATTGTTGTTGTGAATTTGCTGCCCCTTTAACGACCTTTATGTTAAGTGCATTGGAAGAGTATTGTTTGCCCTGGTAATTGACGGTTGCTGGAGGAATGGAAAATGAGCCTTCGTTGCCGGCGCGTAAAATGTAGGTGAAAACATATGAGATTTCACGGTTCACCTGGTTGTTGATGATCTGTACGCTTGAGCTTGTAGAAGTGTTGGGCCCGGTTAATACCTGGAAATCGGTGATTTTTGGCCCTTTAAACCCTGAGCCTTCAGCATTAATTTTATATTGCAACTGGAATTGCTCGCCAACCTTGACCGTACTTTTGGCAGAAGCCACAAACTGCACATTGTCGCTAAAGGCAGATGTAGTTAGTAGTACAAATACTGATGTTAAAAGAGTGAATAATTTTCTCATGCCTGCAATTCGGCTAATAAAACTAAAAATGCCATGTTTAATTGTTTTACCCATCGAAAAATGGCTTACCAATCTTTTTCAGATTTAACCTTTTGAGCACCTTTTAATTTTTCGAGCTTAAGTTTTTCAAGGGTTTTCTTTTCGTTTTCCTTCAGGGCCTGCAACATACGTTCAGCATCTTCTTTAGATATTTGTTTTGGTTGTTGCTGTTGTTGCTGCTGATCCTGTTGTTGATCACCCTGTTGTTGTTGGTCCTGTTTCTGATCTTGATTCTGCTCCTGGTCCTGTTGGTCTTTGTTATCCTTTTGATCCTGGTTTTGCTCTTGATCTTGTTTTTGTTCTTGTTCCTTGTCTTCTTTTTCTTCGTCCTGATTATCCTTGTTTTGCTCGTCTTGCTGTTGCTCTTGCTGTTGTTGTTGCAACATTTTTTTTGCGTATTCCAAATTGTATTTGGTGTCGAGGTCATCAGGGTTGTTCCTGAGTGCGTTTTTATATGATTCGATGGCAGCATCGAATTCTTGCATTTGCATCAGCGAATTGCCCAGGTTGTGGTATGCATTTGCCTTATCTTTTGCAGGGATATCAGACTCGGCAAGAGCGCCAAAAAGGTTGGCGGCATCTTCAAATGCTTCCTGTTGATAAATGGCATCTCCAAGGTTGTAAGTCCCTTTTGTGGATTTAGTGTTTTTTTCGAGTGCTTTGCGGTAATCAATTTCAGCAGTTTTGTAATCGCCGTCCTCAAAGGAATTGTTACCGCGTCTGATAAATTTGTTTTCGGATTGCGCTGATGTGATGGATTGAATTCCCAGAAGGAAAGACAAAACAACAATTATTTGATATGTTCTTATTCTTGTTCTTATCATTGGTTTAAGTGTTTTTACCTAAGCCTTTTTTTTGTTTGCTTTGCTGTCATTTATCTGCGCTGTCATAAATTGTCATTTGCGCTTCGCGCGTCATTGGGCTATGCGGTTATTTATCGTCATTTACTGTGCAGTCATTAATTGTCAAATACCTATACAGTCACAATGACCATCAATGACTATGAATGTCCATTAATGACTATGAATGTCCATTAATGACTTTTTTATTCGTGATTATCATATTTAAATAAATGGTATCTATTTAGCTGCTATAGAATTGAAGCAAATCATTTATGTAAATAGGTTCAATTATGTCATTTAGCTTCGCTGTCATTAATTGTCATTTGCGCTTCGCGCGTCATTTATTAAAAAAAATGACTATAAATGACTATCAATGACAACAAAACTTGTCCGTATGGATGACTTCCAATTGGAAAAAGATTTATTTTTTAACAAAACTCTTATCCAACTAAACAATTACAACAAATGCTCATTTAATAGCTAATTCACTATTATGTATTTCTTCGTTCACCAAAAAGATTAACATTCCTGAATCTCCGGCCTCTTCTTTCAAGAATTATAAACTCAAATAAAAGTAGGAGCAGGGCAGGGGCCAATAAATACTGAAACCTGTCTTCATAATCAGAAAATACCCTGGATTCAAACTCAGTTTTTTCTAATTGATTGATCTCATCAAAAATAATGCTAAGCCCGGTTTGCGCATTATTAGCCCTGACATACTTTCCGTTTCCTGCTGAAGCGATTTGCTGCAGCATGGTTTCGTTGAGCTTGGTTATAACCGTGTTGTTTTTCAAATCTTTTTTAAACCCGGTTTGATCTCCTGATTTATTGAATATCGGAATCGGCCCACCTTCGGGCAATCCCATGCCAATGGTATAAATATGGATTCCTTTTTCGGCAGCGGCGGTGGCTGCTTGTATGGCATCACCTTCATGGTCTTCGCCATCAGTAATAATGACGATGGCTTTTTCATGGTTATTTTCATCAAACGATTCTGTGGCGAGTTCGATGGCTTCGGCAATGGCTGTACCCTGCGTTGGGACAATGTCGGTATTAATGGTTGAAAGAAATAGCTTTGCCGCCGAATAGTCAGTAGTTACAGGGAGTTGTGTGTAGGCGTTGCCTGCAAAAACTACGATCCCAATCCGGTCATTCTTTAACTTATCAATCAATTTGGAAATAGATTGCCTGGCACGCAATAGGCGGCTTGGTTTAATGTCCTGGGCCAACATACTGTTTGATACATCAATGGCAATTATAAGGTCGATTCCTTTTCGTTCAACTTTTTCGAGCTTCGATCCAATTTGTGGATTGGCCAGGGCAAATATGATGAAAGTGTAAGCCAACATAAGGATGAAAAACTTGATAATGGCCCGGCTGTTTGACTTATCAGGGATGAGCCTGTTAACCAATTTCATGTCACCAAACCTGATCAGTGCTTTTTTTCGCCACGCCAGCATCAGTACGAAAATAATGATGAAAAGGGGGATCATCAATAATCCGTAAAAATATTCAGGACTGGCAAATTGAAATACTTGCATAGTTTATGGTGTTGTTCTAAATACTGTGTTTTTCAATAATATTTCCAAAGTAAAAAAGAGCAATGCGAGCAATACCAATATTGCAAACTCTTCGCTCTTTTTGTGAAATTCAGTAACGTCTATTTTCGATTTTTCCAGTTGGTCGATTTCATCGTAAATCTGTTTCAACTTCCGGTTGCTGGTAGCACGAAAATATTTTCCGTCGGTCATTTGTGCCACATCTTTCAATAATTCCTCATCAATATTTACTTCTACATTCTGGTATTGAATGCCAAAAGGGGTTTGATGCGGATACGGTGCCATACCTTCGCTTCCCACACCAATGGTATAAATCCTGATGCCATAAAGCTTTGCTATTTCAGCTGCTGAAGCAGGATCAAGTGCTCCCATATTATTAACACCATCGGTAAGCAAAATGATAACTTTGCTAATGGCTTTGCTGTCGCGAAGGCGCGTAACTGCCGTTGCAAGTCCATCGCCAAGTGCTGTTCCATCCTCTATCATCCCGCTCTTCACCTCAAGAAACATATTTTTAAGTACAGTGTGATCGGTAGTAAGCGGTACCTGCGTGAAGGTTTCACCTGCAAACACTACCAGTCCAACCCTGTCGTTGGGTCGTCCTTCAATAAAACTTTCGGCAACATCCTTGGCTGCTTCGAGGCGGTTTGGCTTCAAATCCTCGGCCAGCATACTGCTCGAAATATCCATCGCCATTACAATGTCGATGCCTTCGATAGAAATATCCTGGCTGCTGGAGCTGGATTGGGGCCTGGCAAATGCTACGATCAGCAGGCCAACAGTAATTATCCTGAAAACAAAAAGGATGTGGTATAAATACTGACGGATTGTTTTTGGGGATTTACTAAACGGGCTGGTTGACGAAATTTGAATTTCAGCCTTGCTTCGATTGTTTTTATACCAGTACCATGCAATCATTAGTGGGATGACCAGCAGCAGGTATAAAAATTCAGGATTTGCAAATTCTATGTTCCTAAGCATTGCTTGTGTTCTTCAAATTTTAAAATCGTTAATCGACAGTCGTTATAATTTTTCGTTTTTGGTTTAAAGCTAATCGTTACTCACCTATACTTTATACCCAATATCTTTTTTTCTATTAATTGACGTTTGAAAATTCTCCTTTGTCGAGTTTAGGTCTCCATCAAAACTCGTTAATCGTTAAATGTTAAAAGTTTATCGTTACCTACCTATACCCTATACCCTATACCCTATACCCCCTATACACCCTATCAACCCTATCCCCCCTATACACCTTCTTCAACCTCAATATCTCCCAATTTCATGGCGTCCTTTACAAAATCATATGCCCAATCCATTGCATCTTCATTTTCCGAAGGCTGAGGCTTAAACTTGGCAAACTTAACCAGATCGGCCAATTCAAGCATTTGGCCCAAAAGTTCAATATCTTGTCCGTTTATTTTTGTTTGTTTGATTGACTCCAGTATTTCTGGTGTGGTCAATTCAATAGCTCTCACATCAAAACTATCTTCAATATAAATCCTGATGATTTCAGTGAGGCGTGAATGATAAATTTTTACATGTCCCTGTTGCCATACTTTTTGGGCAGTTAGTTTATCCAAACTATCGAGTGCAACAGTGTGTGGCGGAAGTTTTGGCTTTGGCCTGGCTGCAAACAGGGGGATGTTTTTTTCTCTTCTTACCAGAAAATAGATTATAAATCCGGCAATCAGCAATATACCGAGTGTGAGCAATAACCACGGGAGGATTTCAGCAAAAGTGTAAGGTGCCCCAATAGGGCCCTTGATAGGTTTAAAAGTTTGGGCTGTGTCCACTTCAACAGTGAATACGTTGAGTAGATACGGTTCGGTTTCCAATTGTGTCATTGAAGTACTGCCTTCGGGGCCAACATTAAACTGCACCGGCGGGATTACATAATAACCCGAATCGAAAGCAGTGATCGTAAACTTTTGGGCTAGCGTCATCATGCCATTTTCAATAGCAAGTGTATCGATGGGAGATTTTTTTACAATCTCTACATTTGCAGTCAGTGTGTCGTTTAACTGTGGCCAGGTGAAAATATAATCTTCAGGTAGCATCATGCCAAGTGTGAATCCGGTTTGATCGCCAACCAGCATAATGTTGGTATCGAGTTTTGCTTGCACGCTTACCTGTTGCGAAAAAGCGGGCGCAGCCAGCAACACGAATAGTATCAATAATATGTTTGTTTGTATCAATTTCATTTTAAAACTTTACATCCTTGCTTCCCTGCGTTTGAACAATCCGATCAGTGGCTTCACATAGTCCTGGTCAGTCCTGATCTTTGCGGTATCAACACCACTTTTTATAAACACCCTTTTTAGATAGCTTTCCAGTTCATAAAACCAGTCGCGATAGTTTTTTTGGCTTACAGCACTTGCCGTATCCACCCAGATGCTTTCACCGGTTTCGGCATCCTTAAATTTTGCCAGCCCGATATTAACCATTTCAGTTTCCCTGGGATCATAAACCCTGATGGCGATAACATCGTGTTTGTTGTTTGCAATTTGTATGGCTTCTTCGAAGTTTTTGTCCATAAAGTCGGACAGGATAAAAGTGGTACATTTTTTCTTGATGGCATTGGTAAGAAACCTCAAAGCTTCCGAAATATTTGTTTCCTGGTGTTCAGTTTTAAAATCCACCAGTTCACGGATAATCCTTAAAATATGTGATGTGCCTTTTTTTGGTGGGATAAATTTTTCGATGGTATTGCTGAAAAAGATCACCCCAACCTTGTCGTTGTTTTGGATGGCTGAAAACGCAAGTACGGCTGCAATTTCGGTAATCATATCTTCTTTCATCGCCACCCTGGTGCCAAACTCGTTCGATCCACTAACATCAATAAGCAACATCACCGTTAGTTCACGTTCCTCTTCAAAGATTTTTACATACGGATGATTGAAACGGGCAGTAACATTCCAGTCGATACTTCTGATGTCATCACCAAACTGGTATTCCCTCACTTCGCTGAAAGCCATGCCCCTTCCTTTAAAGATACTATGGTATTGCCCCGAAAAGATGTGGTTTGACAATCCCCGGGTTTTGATCTCTATTTTCCTGACTTTCTTGAATATTTCAGCAGCGTCCATGCGTGTATGTTCTGAACAAAAATTTATTTGAAGTTTATGATTAATTAATAAATTCTTAAATGAAACTCCATCCCGTAGGTGCGGGATCAAATGACCTGCCTCGCGGCAAGGCGGGCAAATAAATTCCAAATTGCAAACTACAAAAAGCTGGGTTCAGTTTTGAATATTGAAATTTTGACATTGAGATTTATTTGAATTTTGGTTTTTGGTTTTTGAATTTTGGGCTTATCGTATCTATCATATAAAATATGCGTTGAACAGCACCTACTAACTATTCTGTCAATATGTACCCGCAAAATTTATGGAACTTCAATGGTGTTTAATACTTCATTAATGATGTCTTCGCTGGTAACATTTTCGGCTTCGGCTTCGTAGGTTAGTCCGATCCTGTGCCTCAACACGTCATGGGCAATGGCCCTGATATCTTCGGGGATAACATAACCACGACGCTTGATGAAAGCAAAAGCCTTGGCAGCAAGTGCCAGGTTAATGGAAGCACGGGGTGAGGCACCATAATTGATCAACTGCTCAAACTTCTTTAATTTATATTCGCCTGGATAACGGGTAGCAAAAACGATATCGGTGATGTAGTTTTCAATTTTCTCATCCAAATAAACCTCGCGGCAAACTTCTCTTGCCCTCAAAATCGCCTTTGGGTCGATAATGGGTTTTGTTGAGGAAAATTCGTTGTGGATATTCTGCCTGAGGATACGCTTTTCTTCTTCTTTTTCGGGATATGAAATAACCACCTTTAACATAAACCTGTCCACCTGTGCTTCGGGCAGGGGATAAGTTCCTTCTTGTTCAATAGGATTTTGTGTTGCCAGCACCAGGAATGGCTCCTCCAGGGGAAAGGTCTCATTTCCAATAGTAACCTGTCGCTCTTGCATGGCTTCCAAAAGCGCACTTTGTACCTTTGCCGGAGAACGGTTGATTTCGTCTGCAAGGATGAAATTTGCAAAAATTGGTCCTTTACGTACCTGGAATTCCTCTTTTTTCTGGCTATAAATCAATGTACCTAAAAGGTCGGCAGGTAAAAGGTCAGGTGTAAATTGAATACGGCTAAATTTGGCTTCGATGATATTTGCCAGCGATTTGATGGCCAAAGTTTTTGCCAGGCCGGGAACACCTTCAAGCAAAATATGTCCATTGGCCAATATTCCTATCATCAGGCGTTCAACCATGTGTTTTTGTCCGATGATTACCTTGCCCATTTCCAGATTGATCAAATCAATGAAAGAGCTCTCCTGTTGGATTTTTTCGTTTAGTTCTCTGATGTTAGTTTCTATCATTTAATGTCGGTTTTTTGAAAGAAGCAAAGATAACTGCATGGATAATTTTTAATTATTTGTCCGCTGTTAAATTTTGTTAAGCCCCTTGTTAACGATTGTTAAGGTAGAATGATTCAAAATAACCTTTAAATCAGTGCTTTAGATCAATGCTTAAATGAGTAAATGTTGAGCGTAGCGCCTGTCCCTTTCGTACGGGAAAATCCCGCCTATGCGGGGATTAAATGCTTGAAGGATAGAATGCTTAAACCGATCGGTGATTTATTGGAGGCATTTTCACAAATTGTAATGTAAAAATGTGTGAATGCTTCAAGTTGTGGTCAATGGCAGAACCGCAAACTGCAGGAATTGGATGAATTATCGAAAATAACACAACGACCTCAAATAAACGATAAGCTTGCTTTTGCAAACATTGTAAAAAATATTTCTGTAAAAAAAAACTGGAATACAAAAAAGAAAGTAAATCAATTAACTTTGTAAATGAAATATCCAAACGACAATATAAAAAAAATCATTTGGGGTAACAGACTAAAACTGCAGAAACTAAAGATGAGTTAAACTGCCTTCAA
>Ga0307929_1001545_pt1 | contig 16997 bp, 12 predicted proteins | sample AceLakmetage1330_FD_203160 | JGI IMG/M metagenome (GOLD analysis project Ga0307929, IMG submission 203160) | Saline water microbial communities from Ace Lake, Antarctica - #1330 | ecosystem: Environmental > Aquatic > Non-marine Saline and Alkaline > Saline | place: Antarctica: Ace Lake...
TAACATACATGGCTGTAACCACCAGCCACAACGAAAAATGAAACACCAATTATTCCAGAATTTTGGACGGAGTTTCTTATAGAATAAGGATGGCTGTTAGTTATAGGGTTCACTCAAGATTTGGATCACAAACATTTCTTTTCATACAAAACGGCAGAGACATACCATGAACCTGGACCTTAAAAAATTTATGTCCGAAAACTTTGATTTTGATGGCATCAATATCTGGGAACTGTTCTGCACCATGGAGCAGGGCATCCTTATGACCGATGAAAACGGCGTGATGATCTTTTACAATGACGTCCAGGCCAGCATTGACAAGTTGGACCCAGCGGAGGTCATCGGCAGAAAAATATCCGACGTCTACAAGTATCACAACGACAGTAGCACCTGCATGCGGGTGCTGAAACATGGTCGTCCCATCATTAATTATGCGCTGTCCTATCAATCTGGAAACAGCAATGTGGGGAACACCATCCACAGCGTATTTCCCCTGTTTAAAGAGGGACGGGTGGTGGCCACCATCTGCTTTGTAAAGGATTATAATATTCTTGAAAGGACGATTCCCTCCTTTTTAACCCCCAATAACAACCGCGTTTTTGCCCAGGGGACCCGTTTCACCTTTGCCAGCATCATCGGATCCGCCCCGGGATTTGTCAATGCCGTCAAAACTGCTAAAATGGCAGCCAATTCACCCTCACCGGTGATGCTTTACGGAGAAACGGGTACGGGAAAAGAGCTGTTTGCCCAGGCCATCCACAATTTCTATTACGGCAAGACGGAGCGGTTCATTGACGTCAACTGTGCAGCCATACCGGAAAACCTTATTGAAGGCATTTTGTTTGGCACCAGAAAAGGGGTGTATACCGGGGCGGTGGACAGAAAAGGGCTTTTTGAAAAAGCCAACGGCGGCACCCTTTTTCTTGATGAGATTAACTCCATGCCCCTCCCGCTTCAGGGAAAAATTTTGAGGGTACTCCAGGAAAAAAAAGTCCGACCCGTGGGATCCCTCTCCAGCATTGATTTGGATATCAAGGTGATCAGTTCTATCAATGCCGACCCCAGGGAACTGGTCAGCAGTGGAAAATTCAGGATGGATCTTTTTTATCGCCTGGCGGTTATCTACATTCCCATTCCCCCCCTGAGGGCGAGGCTGGTGGACATGGAGGAGCTGGGACGTCATTTCCTCCAGAAATACAGTGGCACCATGGGCAAAAAAATCCAGAATATTTCTCCGGATGTCATCGCGTTTTTCTGGAACTATAGCTGGCCCGGAAATATCAGGGAGCTGGAGCATGTCATTGAAAGTGCCGTCAACATGGCAGATGGTAGCGAAAAAACTCTGAAACTCAAGCACTGTTATTTTGCCAACCTGCTGGGGATTTCCAACACGGACAGCAAAACCATGGGCATGCAGCCATCTTTTTTACAAACTATTTCGCCCCTTCCCCCCCGGAATCAACCCGATCCTTTTTCCACCAATCCAGGCTTGCCTCTCCCTTTGAATCCTCCCGAAACAGTTCCCATTGCATCCCATCCTTTCCCCTGCTTTCCTGAGCCCTCCCCTGAATCGTCGTCAGTGAACCTTGCAAAAACAAAGCGCCAGCTTGAAAAGACAAGCATTCTCACGGCATTGGAAAAAAGTATGGGGAATATTGCCATGGCTGCCAGGCTGCTTGGCATGTCACGACAGCTACTTGGATATAAAATAAAAAAATTCAATTTGCGACCCAAGGTACATGAAATTAAAATGAATCGGACTTGATCATCCGGCTTTTCGATGTTGATTTATTCGGCATGGAACTAATTCCTGAAAAAAAGTTTGCCCCGTTGATCCAAACCCGGTGGTTAAAAAATGGGGTCATTTCGTTATTAAATCGCATATTTTTTTGTCATAAAAGAAAATTAATTTTACAAGTAAAATTAATTTTACTCCTGTCGTGCGCGAAGTCCGTTCCATATCATCTGCTCGTAAGGGCGTTTATAACAAATACTCTACCCGTTTTCATTTAAGACATATGGGGCTTGGTTCTAAGGGATTTGCCCGAATATAAACTACCAGCATGCCAAGTTTAACATATTGATATTGCATGATAAAAAAATTTAAATTGGTAGTTTGTTTTCGTCCAAGTCCCTAACTTCGCCCACTATTAATCATTTTATAAAATGAGAGATTAAACTTGCTAAAATATCAGGATGTTGAAATTAATCCATCAAAAGTTTTAGGCCTTCTGGGTGAGATTAGAACCAAGCCCCAAAATCCATAAGGACCACAAATTTTATAACTTGAAGGAAATAGCTTGACTTTTGTCCCATCTACCGCGTTGCATCAAAGGTCAAATAGGGCCGAGCTATTAAACCTTTAATGCGCCTTGTAGATGAACCACCAAATTTTATAGATTGGTCTGTGCTATTTTTGCTCAAGTTATTTCATCTGTGGTCCTAAAACAAAAAATGACATAATTCCGAGGTGTGGTACATATTTTGCTTTGCATTTAGTTCGCTGGCATTGAACAAAAACTATCATCTGACTCGAGTTTAACCTTCAACCACTCTGTGGGGAGTTTAAACTTGCGTCCAATCACGGAAGGAAAAAAAATGAACAATAAAGATCATGCGGACGTATCCCAGACCACTCAAAATGGAATTTTGGGGATCTACGATAAAACACTTTTCTGGGGAACCCTGATTCTAGTCACTTCCATCACCCTTTGGGGGATTCTCGCACCAGAGGGATTTGCCGCGTCCATGAATGCATCCCAAGGCTGGATTTCAATTAATTTTGCCTGGTTTTTCATGTTGACCGTTGCCATCTTTATCGTCTTTCTTGCCTGGGCCGGTATGAGCAAATATGGCAAGATCCCCTTGGGACAAGATGGTGATGTACCTGATTTTTCCTTTACGTCCTGGATTGCCATGCTTTTCAGTTGCGGTATCGGCATCGGGTTTATCTTCTGGGGCGTTGCAGAACCCCTTTACCACTACATGTCTCCCCCTTATCTGGCCACAGGAGCAACCCCTGGTGCGGCCCCTGTGGCCATGCAGATTAGTCTGCTCCACTGGGGCATTCATGGCTGGGCATGCTATGCCGTTGCAGGTCTTGCCATTGCCTACACTACCTACCGATTAAAAATGCCCCTTTCCGTGTCCAACTCCCTTTATGGTATCCTGGGTGATCGAGTGAATGGTCTCTGGGGAAAGCTGGTGGATTTTTTGGCAGCCTTTGCCACCATTGCCGGTATTGCCACCTCCCTTGGCATGGGATTAATGTCCATCAAATTCGGGATCAAGAGTGTTTTTGGGGCGGAACTTGGAACAACAGGGCTGGTGGTGGTAATGCTGGTCCTCATTCTGGGATATACCATATCTGCCGTTTCCGGTCTTGACAAAGGCATTAAGATTTTAAGCAACACGAACATGATCTTGGCCTTTCTTGTCCTTGTCTTTTTTCTCGTTGCAGGTCCCACCCGTTTTTTGCTGAATCTCATGGTGGATTCTGTGGGTGAGTATTTTTCAAATTTAGTTTTCATGTCTTTCTGGACAGATCCCATGGCCCAGGCAAGTGAGGGCAAATGGATGGGCTGGTGGACCATTTTCTACTGGTGTTGGTGGATTGCATGGGGACCTTTTGTGGGGGGCTTTGTGGCTCGGATCTCCAAGGGCAGAACCATCCGAGAATTTATTTTCGGTGTCATTCTTGTCCCTCTTATCATCACCATTGTGTGGTTCAATGTGGTGGGAGGCTCAGCGCTTCATGCTGAAATGAACGGAACCCTTGAAATGTATAAGGCCATCTCCGCCGATATGGGATCCGGTATATTTACCCTGCTCACTCAATATCCACTGGGCAGCCTGGTAAGCTTTGTTGTCTTCTTTAATCTGATCATCTTTCTCATCACATCGGCAGATTCAGCCTCCTTTTTTGTGGCCATGATCATCTCCGGTGGCGAATTGGAACCCAGTACCCCCATCAAGCTGATTTTCGGTTTTCTCATCGGTTCCATAACCGTTGTACTCCTGATCACCGGAGGACTAAAAGCATTGCAGACAGCCTCAATTGTTGCGGCCCTGCCCTTTGCCTTTGTGATGCTGGGCATGGTGATCTCCACTATACGTTTGCTGAATAAAGAAAATTTGTAAGATTTATGATCACTTTATAATTTATGACAGTGCCTGGTAAAAATCAGGCTAATGTCAGCAGAAGAGCCCCCGGCGGTGCTGCACTGACCGAAACAGTGGGAACCAAAGGGGGTGACCCAAAATGAGTCAAAAGGGAAAGTATATGAATAGTAGCGAAATTCTAACAATGGCATCCGCCATCCTCAGAAAGGCAAGGCAGTTGGGGGCTCCCCTTGCTGGTTTTGCCAATGTTGGAGATCTCAAGGGGGCCCCGGCCTTTACCTTTGCTCCCAAAATGCCCAATGCCGGGCAAGGGGTGGGAACCCGGACGAGTGAAATGGAACTCAATCCCGGTGAAGCGCAATGGCCGGAAGCGGTGAAGTCGGTCCTGGTCATTGCTGTGGAACATCCCAGGGCAAACCCTGAAATGGACTGGTGGTTTGGTAAAGTATCGCCACCGGGCAACACCCAGCTGGTCAATGTTGTCAAGGAACTGTGCCAATGGATCCCAGCCACATTTAACACGGGGGTTTTTCATTTTCCTTATCATGTTGAAAGGGGGGGGATTTATCTCAAGGACTCTGCTGCCATGGCCGGGCTGGGGTGTATCGGCCGGAACAATATGCTGGTAACACCGGAATTTGGCCCCCGGGTCCGTCTCCGGGCCATGGGGCTTAATGTCCCGGTGCCATCCACCGGCCCCACGCCCTTTGACCCCTGTGCCCAGTGTGATGATGTGTGTCGCAGGGCCTGCCCCCAGAAGGCCTTTGACAAAATCACCTATACCCCCCAAGATTATGATCAGTCCGTTCTTCCGGCACGGGATGGAACCTATGCACGTCCTGTCTGCAACCAGCAGATGGAGAAAAATATTGATCATGCCAAGGAAGAAAAAGCCGACGGATCTGAAAAACCCGTTAAAATAATTAAATATTGTCGGATTTGCGAATTTTCCTGCCCCGTGGGTAAATAAGAAACTGTAGGCTTGGGGGACTAAGAACTCTCCGGGGCAGGGTCAATGGAAAATTAGATCAGGAAGGTTTGCGAACCATGCGGTTGTATGTTTTTTCAATGATCTCAAGACCACCCCGGATGTTTTTTATCAGGGCCAGTTTCAATGCCTTGGTATCGTTGTCTCGAAGGGTTTCAATGATCCGGGCGTGCTCTTTGTTGAACCGGTTACAGTCGGTCTTTTCCTGGTGGTAGCTATTCAAAAAAGTTTCCACGGGCAGGATCAGTTTTTCCACAATGCTGTGTAAATGGGGAAGATCTGATGCCTGGTAAAGGATGTTGTGAAACTGGCGGTCCAGGGCGTAGTAATTGTTCGGAGCTTTAAGCATCTCCAGGTGGAGGGCTTCCATCTCTGCCAGCTCTGACGGGGTGATGCTTTTCATGGCTTCAATGGCCAGTTTCACCTCCAGATCCACACGAATATCATAGATATGGAGAATCTCTTTTTGCTTGGGAGGCGTTGCCACAATGGCCCCCTTGTAAGGGATATTTTTCACCAGACCCGATCGATCCAGGCGCATCAATGCCTCCCGGATGGGACCCCGGCCAATGGCCATTTCAGCTTCAAGATCGGAAAGAATCAGACGGGTCCCTGGCAGTTTGTCGCCGGTCAGTATTTTATCCCGAATCTCTTCATAGGCCTTTAAGGATTTCATGGAAGACTTTTTTTCTGCCAAGGCTATTTTGCTCCTTATTCTTGATGAAATTGGTCGGTTTTTCTTAAACTGAGGTATCAAAACAAATGGATTAATTACCATCCCATGGAGTTTTGTCAAGTAGCATTCCCTCTTTAATCCCTGGGGTGTCCCGCCTTATGGCGGTAGCCGATGGAACTGGTGCGCTTTTTGAGGCAAGGTATTTTATTTTTTGTTACAGTTGAAGAATTGCCTCCACTTCCAGGGGAGCGCCCAGGGGCAGGGCAGCCACCTGGAAAGCGCTTCTGGCCGGGAAGGGCTCTTTAAAATATTTAGCGTAGACGCCGTTCACCGCCTGGAAATTATTGATGTCTGACAGAAAAACAGTAACTTTTACGGCATTGTCCAGGGTGGTGCCAGCTTCTGCTGCAATGGCTGCAAGATTTTTAAAAGCGATGTGGGCCTGCTCTTCAATGGAAACGTCGGGAATTTTTCCCGTGGTCGGATCAATGGGCAACTGGCCCGAGGTAAACAAAAGCGTGTCCGTGGCAACGGCTTGGGAATAGGGACCGATGGCTGCTGGGGCCTTGTCTGTGCGGATGGTTTTTTTAGACATGTTATCTCTCCATAATTTAAAATTTTAGTTGATGGTGTGGCCGGCAAAAATGTTGGTCTTTATTTGGGCATCCAGTGGGGCGATGTGATAGATGCTTCTATTTTAATATCTCTTTGGCAACAGCGTCGATGATTTCAATGATGACACTGCAATCTTTTAGGGAAAAGGTCAAGGGGATTCGCATGTCACACATCACGGCAAGGATGCGGTTGGTGTTGGGCAGTGTGGGTAGATCTCCCAAGTATTTCCAGCTCTCATAAGCGCTGGTGAATCCCACGGGCTCTTTGTTGCCAAACCACTTGAGTTCCACGCCCCGGGCAAGGCAGGTGGACAGAAATTTCTGGATGGTATCGGCATCCTGACCGTTGAGGGAAAATTGGATTGAGCTTCCTACAAACACTTCCCTGGGGTCCCGGGGGGGACAGGTGATGCCCTTAATGTCCTGCAACCCCTTTTCCAGAAGATCATAGCGCTCGTTCCATCGTCGACACTGCGTGTCCAGATCCTGGAGCTGGGGCCTGATAATAGCGGCTCTCAGGTTGTCCATGCGGCTTGAGTAGTTGGGAATCATGGTCTTTAAAGATTCAAAGGTTTCCATAGGGGGCCGGGAGGTGTGACGATCATAGAGCATGTAGGAACCTGAATGGATGATGGCCCGGGCGATGAGATCGGCATCATCGGTGACCAGAAGGCCACCCTCACCGGAATTCATGTGCTTGTAGGTCTGGGTGCTGAAACAGCCTGCGGTTCCAAAGGAACCCGATTTTTTACCATCCCAGGTGGCACCCATGGTGTGTGCACAATCTTCGATGAGGGCCAGGTTGTGGGTGTCACAGATCTCCATGATGCGATCCATGTTGGTGATGTGGCCGCGCATGTGGGAGAGCATGAACCATTTGACATCATCTGCCACCGCCTTTTTTTCCAGATCATCCAGATCAATGGTGTAGTCGTCGGTGATTTCCACAAGTTCAATGGTGGCCCCTGTATTTTCAATGGCACCGGGTACCGGGGCCAGGGTGTAGGCGTTGCACAGGATCTTGTCTCCGGGTTTGACACCGGCGCTTTTCAGGGCAAGATACATGGCACTGCCGCAGGAGGCACAGGAGAGGCAGTATCTTTTGCCCATGTAGGCGGCAAATTCCGCTTCCAGGAGAGAAGCTTCCCCTTTTTCATCGGGGGCAACGTTGTATCGATGGATTTTGCCGGATTTTAAAATCTCAACGGCCTTGTCAATTCCCTCCTGACAAATGGGCTCCTGCAGGGTGAAATCTTTGGTAAATATTTTTTGAGTTGTCTTTTCCAAAGTGTTGGTCTCCTCTTTTTGGCAAATGCCCTTTACCAGTTCACGGGCTCCTGGGCTTTTTAATATTTTTCCTGGACATACATCTCAAAATTCCAGGTGTCATTGGGAAAATATTTTTTCAATCGCCAGTCGCATGCCCGGCATGGCCCTCCATCCCTTCCACCCGGGAGAGCCGTGAGACTGCTCTACTCACAACCTTATGGGCCACTTCACTGATCTCCTGGTAGGTGTATCTCTTGAGAAATTTGTGAATATTGAGGCCACCGGAGTAGTATCGTGCTTTTTTAGTGGGAAGGATGTGGTTGGTTTCCGATCACTTGTCTCCATGGGATTTGTGTCGAATCTATTTCACTCTACAGTTTTCACAATAAAGAAGTTTTCCAAGGTCGTCAATCATTATATAAAATGTTTTAAAATAGATTTTATAAAACAGTTTAACCTTGTGCCCGTTATACCAAAAAGTGGCTTAATTATAGTGCCGGTCACATGACCTGATACTGTTTTTGAATCATAACTCATTGTTTTATATAATTTAAGGTTTATTTCTGGTATCAAGTCATGTGACCGGCACTATAGTTGTCCTTAATACCGAGGGAATATCACATTCAGCGACTCGTATTTTTTCATAGACTCTCATAAATTTCATGAAAGATTTATTATCAGCCAAATGAAAAGCTCCCTGATAGAGTTAGGTTTTAAAAATATTTTATATAATATTTTATATAATATTTGACATATAGATAATTTATAGTTAAAGATAAAATAACAAAAATTTATAGAATATAATTCTAAAGGCTGTTACGGAATGCATTATTTATGAAATTAATCACAACATTAATGGTTTGTTTAAATAGTAACAATCGCATATGGTATTTTTGTGAAATTATTTTTATTTTCGTAACAGCCTGTCGAGCTAAAGAATAGAGGATTGCCTATGTAAATTATTTTGGACATCAACTTGGCTGCACAAATATCTTTATAGTTGAGTTTAAATTAAATTAAATTAAATTAAAACCATCGGTTCGACCATTTTTTCATAACGGCTTGAATTTATTGATATAAAAAAATAACAAATAAAAAGTCCAAATAAAATTTTATATAGATTACAGTATGTTATGATGGCTATTGAACCGAGGGTAAAATCAAATGCTAACGAAAGATTAAAATTTATAAACCCGTGGCACATTTACTAAGTATGTGCAGCTTAAATAAAGATTAGGATAGATTTATAGACTATCCTTCGTAAAGACAATTAGGAGCAAAAAAATGAATGCGAATACCCACCCGGCCCTTGTTGGGTCGCTCAGCTCTCCTAACCCATCCGTAAAGCTCATTAACTTTAGTCCTGGGCCGACATCATTGCCAAAGGCCGTTGAGGACGAGATAGCTCATAGCTTCAAAAAATCAGGGCTCACGTCTCTGGCATTATCTCACCGGTCGCCGGAGTTCCTGAAAATACTCGACCATACTACCGCATCTGTTAGACGGATAATGGATATACCAGACGAGTACGAAGTCCTTTTCACACATGGCGGTGGCCACGGACAGTTCGCCGCTGTGCCGTTGAACCTCTGCCACGACAAGTCGGATGTTGCGACATATATTGTTAACGGCACGTGGACGGAGAGGGCCCGCGACGAAGCTCAGAGGTACTGTACCGTCCAGACCATTGATGGAAGGGACCCTCATACGGGCGGCTATACGAGCTTTCCCGTCCTGACCGAAGAGGCGATTGATCCCAAGAGCAAATTTGTCTATCTTTGCTCCAATGAGACCGTAAATGGAATCGAGAATCACAGGCTTCCCAAACTTCCAGAGTCGCGTCGGCAAATCCCCCTGGTCATCGATGCGAGTTCCGACTTCACAACTAAGCCCATCGATTGGCACGGCAACGGCGTTGGGGTGCTCTTTGCTTGCGCGTCGAAGAATATTGGTCACCCGGGTGTGACTCTGACGGTCGTGCGTAGGGATCTTCTTGGAAAGGACAAGGCATCCCCTCTCTGCCCTGGGGTTTTTAATTACACAATAAATGCGGATGCTGACAACCTTTGGAATACCCCCGCGACCTTCAACATCGAAGTTATTGGTTACCTTATGGACTGGCTCGAGCGCGAAGGCGGTGTAGCAGAGAACGAACGCCGTTCCATCGCCAAAAGCCGTATCCTTTATGATGTCATTGATAACTCCGGTGATTTTTATAGCACCCCTGTGCAAGATAAAGCATTGAGAAGCCGGATGAATATCCCGTTCAACATCAAGGGAGGAGACGAAGAATTAACCGACGAATTTCTCATTCAGAGCTGGAACGAGGGTATGGTTGGACTGCGCACCCTTACGCCCTTTGGAGTGGGAGAATATCTTAGGGCGAGCTTGTATAATGGGATCACTGAGGAGAATGCCGCCAGCCTCGCTGATTTCATGCAACGGTTTGCTCGCAAAAATTCAGCGTAGTGATGGGAGTATGAAAACGATTCCTTTGAAAATGGCATCTATCATAAGAATGGGTATAACACCCATGCCCTGATGGACACAACGAATATAGGGTCGTAGACGCGGAGCCAAATGGCTGTATGCCGCCCCCGGGGAGGGGTAATGGAAGCGACCCGGAACTGTTAGACAGCCCAATTGGTCTGTTCCATTACCCCTCCCCGGGGGCTCTGCTGAGGTAACCTTGGAGGCTACCTTTTCATATAAAATTGTACATTTGGATGATAATCCCCACAGAATTTTTCCAGGAACTTTTTAATTCAAGTGTTCCGGGTCACTTCTGACAAACCAAAATCCTCTCCACTATCCACAAGTCCACAAAAAAGGAATTTATTGTTGTGCAATGGAAAACAGCCGCCCTGGCGGAGATGCAGACATTATTGTTGGGCTGGTACCGGGACAACCACCGTCAGCTACCCTGGAGGGAGACAAAAGACCCCTATGCCATCTGGGTTTCCGAGGTGATGCTCCAGCAGACCCAGGTGAGCACCGTGGTTCCTTATTATGATCGGTTCATGGCTCGGTTTCCCACAATGATGGATTTGGCGGGTGCAGATCAAGAACAGATACTCAAACTGTGGGAAGGGCTGGGGTATTATGCCAGGGCCCGGAATCTTCACAAAGCATCCCAGGTGGTGGTGGATCAGTTTGACGGGCAGGTACCAGCGGATGAAAAATTATTTAAATCCCTTCCCGGTGTGGGTGACTATATTGCGGCGGCGGTGTTGAGCATTGCCTTTGGTTTGTCCCTGGCCGTAGTGGATGGCAATGTCAAACGCGTATTGTCTCGCCTGTGCACCATGGATGCCCCGGTGAACCATTCGTCGTCCCACAAACAATTCCAGGCAGTGGCGGACAGGTTGCTCGAGCGGTCCCAGCCAGCGGTTTTTAATCAGGCGGTGATGGAACTGGGGGCACTGGTGTGCACACCGGGAACGCCTCGCTGCACCGGTTGCCCCCTGGTTCGGCATTGCCGTGCCCTTGAAAATGACAGCATTGCCCATTATCCCCGACGTATAAAAACCAAGCCTGTGCCCACCCATCATATTGCCGTGGGGGTGGTGGAAAAAGAGGACAGGCTTTTGATCACCCGGCGAAAGCCAGAAGGATTGCTGGGGGGGCTGTGGGAATTTCCCGGCGGTAAGGTGGAAAATAACGAGACCGGGCCTGCTGCCTGTATCCGGGAAATTAAAGAAGAAACCGGGCTTGAGGTGACAATCTCCTCCCACCTTACCCGGATAAAGCATGCCTACACCCATTTTAAGATTGAGATGGATGTCTATTTGTGCCGGTATGTGGCAGGACAGGTAGAGCTCGCAGGCCCGGTGGACCATCGTTGGATCAGACCTTCAGAAATAGATGATTATCCCTTTCCCAAGGCCAACCTTAAGTTTATTCCCCTTCTGGCAACTGGCGGTGAGGGGTGTCTTCCGGGAAGGGTCCTGGTGCATGATTTTGACATAGTCCCATTGGGGTAAGGTAAAAACCTACGCATATACTTTTCAGTATTCACCCATGCCATCCTGGGACTGGTGGTCACTGGGATAGGTTTCTAAATATTTCTTGAAGTGTTATAAAATTAAAGATATAAAAATAGTTGTTTTGGCCATTTGTTTAAAGGCTTATTTTCAAAAATGTTTTCAAAATAGCTCCGTTTGTCAAAAGTACCTGTTCGGCCTTTTAAGGTTTTTTAATCCTGTAAAATTTTGGGGTCGTTTACTGCTATTCGGGATCATTGATAAAAAGTGATTGGGTAAACTCAGATGAAAATTATAGAGTACCGTTGTAAGAGTTATAAGGCATTCCGCGAGGAAACTCGGATACAGATAAAACCCTTGACTCTGTTATTCGGAGCCGCTTGCAGAAATTAGAATACTTAGACCCACTTACCCACATGTAGTTATTGAATCCTTGAACGCGCCAATATATGGTGTTGTCGCATGGAAAAAGTTATTTCTGCAAAACCCTCATTCGGTAAAAATAATAGTGGAAAATCTACTTTGCTGCGTCTACCACGTTTGATTCTTCATGCACTATCTGCAAGGGGGCGTAACGGGTTTCCGGTAAAAGTCGACGAACTAACTTTTGGCGGGAGATTTGTTGACCTTATCCATGGCGGTTTAACTCATGGTTCCATTTCTTTGGGGATCGTCATTGATGATGAAGGTGAACGTCTGGATTTAAATGCCACAGTCCAGAATGTTCAAAATATGCCCCCTGAGGCAGGGCAACCGAAAGAGTTTTGTGTTATCTCTCATCTTCGCATTGCTCAACCGGCAATCAATCTTGAGTGGGAACCCCGGTCTAAAATGGTTGCCACTTACAAGGGAATTGGTGAATTACCGTTCCGTGGTTTATTGCCGGACATCCATAGGAACGATCCGGCTGCTTCGGATTGGTCTTTTGTGAAAGATTGGCGGGAACGTGCCCAATCTTTGGAAGAGCAGATTTCACACCTTGGGCCTGTCCGGGATGAAATCCCGCGTGTGTTGGAGGGAGGTGTTGCTCCGCCCCTTGGTTTTGGTGGATTCGGTGCCGTAGCCCGTTTGGGACAGAATGGTAATTTGTTGGACAGAGTATCTTCCTGGTTTCAGGAGAATATGGATGCTTGGAGAATTTCGTTGGACTATGCCGGCAGCGCATACAAATGCCTTTTTCAACGTGGGGACATAAGCGTCAATCTCGCCGATGCAGGCTACGGCATACAGCAGGTACTGCCAGTGGTCGTGCAACAGCTTTCGCACCTGGCAGGTGACAACAATAGTGTTATAGATCTGTTGGAACAACCTGAGTTGCATCTTCATGCCGCTGCCCATGCCCCCCTCGCTGATCTTTTTTTGGAAACAGCAAAGCAGGGGAATTGTCAGGTCATAGTCGAAACCCATTCTGAAAATATTTTGTTGAGGGTACGTCGGCGTATTGCAGAAGGTCTCGATCCATCCATGGTTGCACTTTATTATGTGCTTGAGCATCCTGATGGGTATAGCAGTGTTCGTCCCATCGCCATTGAACCTGACGGTAACGTAGACTGGTGGCCTGAAGGGGTTTTTTCTGAAGGGTATGAGGAGCTTAAAGCCATTAATAAGGCGCAACGGTTAAGACTTCGGAATAAAAAATCATGAAAGTCCTTATATCGATGGATGCCTATGAGGATGTTTCTCAATGGCGCTATTTGGACCGTATCGTTGATAAAAAAGCTGATGGCTGGCACGTTTGGCAGATCGAAGATCCAGATTTGATTGAAGAAACTGCTTGGATCGCTGGCCCGGGAAGGGAGTGGTTACGGGAACTATTTCAAAAAGCAGCTTTGGCCTCCAGTTATCAGACTTCCTCTGTTTATCCCCGGCGGCAAGTTTTAGTTTCTTTGCTCAGCCATGATTCCAATGCCCTCGAACCTGAACTGGCGGCCAAATATGTGAATAGGCCCCTGACTGTTCTGATGGAAAATCGTTTCACAGATGGTTATATTTTTCTTAATGAAGTCTTTAAAGCATTGGCGTCTGATGAGTTCAACGAACAAAGGCAGATCGCCCCAGATTCAATTTGCTACGACAGTCAAGGTGGGATTGGGGAACTTCCGAAATTAGTCGTTGATTACGCGGCACGTGCAGATGCTGATGGTATCCCCCTGCGTGCTGTAGTCTTTACAGACGGTGATGGAGTGTTACCTGGTGAGGTCAAGACAAATGTTCAACTTGTTCAACAGGCATGCAAAAAGGATGGAATGCCTTGCTGGACATTGTCAAAACGAACCATTGAAAATTATATACCAGATGAAGTGCTTGATGCCTGGATGCCCTATCCTGATTCCGGGAAGGGAAGGCGTGTCACCGCAATCAAAAGATTGAGCCCTGAACAGCGCGTTCATTATCCAATGAAAAAAGGGCTAAACCTGCAAAAGGCAGGAGCAGAAGTGCAGAAATTCTATTCAGGGATACGCAAAACTGATATGGAAGAGCTGTCAAAGGGGTTGGGCAATTCGGGATAAACTTCCCAAAGTCGTGGGACAAACCCAGGAGGCTCTTGTCAGGGCCACGGTCTTTCTTCATGAACTGGGTGTTCACAATCATCGATTACTTCCCTATGCCATGCAACTCGTGGTCTTGAGTGCATTCTTTGGTGCTTGCCCTGAACCGACCAGCAAGCAAAAAGCCTTTCTCAGAAGATGGTTTTGGGTCTCTTCTTTTACCGGTTGGTTCGCGTCTGGCAATCCTTCCAGGGTTGCCGCGTTGATTAGGGAATTCCGTGAGCATGTTGCAAAAGAACCCGAGCCGGTGTTTCTGGAAAATATGAGGTTGAATGAGCCTGCTCAACCCTTTCCAAAAACATTTGATATGAGGAGTGCGAGGGGAAGAAGTCTGTTGCTTGTGATTCTTTTACAAGAACCATGTGACAATAACGGTGATAAAATTCAGGAGCCCTGGCGTCGAATTGGAGAACATGGTCCCAATGCGATTGGCTATATCGCTTCCGGGGCAAAAGATCGAACATTGAGATCGAGTCCAGCAAATCGTATATTGAAAGTTGATGTTAAAGATGGCTCCCAGGCCAAAAACTGGTTGGTACAATTGGAGGACGAGGAATTTCCTAAAACATCACGTATCCTCAAGAGCCATGCGATTCCCTCCAAGAGCTTGCCTTTACTTAAACAAAATGATGCAGATGGTTTTTTACAGCTTCGTCTTGATTATTGCATGGAATTAGAGCGGAAGTTTATGGAATCCAATGATGTGGTGCCTCCATTGGATCGGGAGATGCGTCCTTCTCCCATCGACACCGGAGAATCCGACTTGATCAGTCGGGTAAATGGGTTGCCGAAATTTGAAGAGGATGACCTTTTCAGATAGGGGCTTGATCATAACGTCGGCCACCTTGTGATATGATTTTAATGGTGAAAAATTAATATTCTTATTACGGTAGCTTGCGATGAATTAAACTCTGCCTCCCGTATAGTGGTCGCATGGATTTGGACATTCGTGTCGATTCTTGGTACACATTTCCGGTGGTTCGCATGACACCTCCTGAATAGATCTTTGGGGCGGGAATGAGAAAGCCTTGGATGCCTCCATTCCTAAGCAGAGCCTTCCAACACCTCACGAACCTTATATAGCAGGTCCTCCACGGAAAAGGGTTTCTGGATAAATTTGACGCCTTCATCCAGCACGCCGTGATGGGAGATGACATTTCCAGTGTATCCAGACATATAAAGCACCTTAAGATCTGGGTAATGCTGAATAATTTTTTCATGCAGCTCCCTGCCGTTCATTCGGGGCATAATAACGTCAGTTAGCAACATATGTATTGGTTGGTGATAGGATTTCAGCAGAGAAAGGGCTTCCAACCCGTCATTTGCCACAAGTAAATTATAGCCCTGACGTTCCAGAATTGTTTGGGACAATTGACGCACCATCTTATCATCTTCCACCAGTAAAATGGTCTCTGATCCTTTTAGATTGAGCGGATCCTTTTTTGTAAACTTTTTTAGGTTATTCACTTCATTAGTGACGGGCAGATACACTTTAAAGGAGGTGCCTCTATCAGACTCACTGTACACCCAGATATTACCTCCATGCTGTTTGACAATACCATAAACCGTTGCCAGTCCCAACCCGGTACCCTTTTCTCCCTTTGTGGAAAAAAATGGCTCAAAAATATTTTCAAGTATTTTTGCATCCATTCCGCACCCGGTATCACTGACAGCAAGCAACACATACTCTCCCGGAGTTACCCCCGGTCTTGATGCAGCATAGGACTCATCCAAGTGTTTCATTGATGTCTCAATGGAAAGCCTCCCACCATCGGGCATGGCATCGGAAGCATTTACCGCCAGGTTCATGATCACCTGTTCAATCTGCCCAATGTCCGCTTTGACCATTTCAATATCCGGCGACAACATCAATTCAACCTCAATATCTTCCCGAATGGTACGACGTAAAAGTTTCCCGAAATCTTTTACAACTTGATTCAGATCCACATTTTCAAAGCTCATGGTCTGTTTACGGCTGAAAGCAAGAAGTTGACGAACCAGATCACGGGCACTGTATCCTGCATGCAATATTTTTTTGATTGAGTCCCGTGTCAAATCTTCCGGCCCCAGATCTTCCATCAACATCTCGCCATATCCAATCACAGGGGAGAGTAAATTATTCAAATCATGGGCCACACCACCAGCCAGTCGCCCCACTGATTCCACTTTTTGTGCCTGACGGTATTTTTCTTCAAGTTTTTCCTGTTTTTCTTTCATGCGAATTTTTTCTGTAATATCGGTCCGAATACCTGACATTCGCAAAGGTAACCCTTTATCACTTCGCAAAATTACACGACCACGTTCATGGACCCAGATCCAATGTCCCTCCTTATGTGCCATTCTAAAGGTGCAATCATAATGGATACGCTCTCCTGCCATATGTTTTTTCAACAGATCTGTAACCCTTAGTTTGTCATCTGGATGGCACTGATCTTCCCAGGTCTGTGTTGTGACGTGTGATAGTTCCTTCGGGGTATAGCCGAGTATCTGAGTACATTTGTCGTTATATACGATCTTTTTAGTATTCAGATTCCAATCCCAAGTGCCCACATTGGCGCCTTCCAGAACATCGGCATAGCGCTGGCGTTCTTCTGCCAGACGTTGCAATGCAAGCTCACGCTCTGCAGCAATGGATTCACGTCGGATTTCAGTTTTATGCAATGCCGCCGTTCGCTGATCCACAAGGGTGCTGAGTCTGTTGTTAAACATGAACAGGGCGAGACAGATTCCCAGAAACAGTGCAGTTCCCCCCATGATTATGGTTGTAAAATTATATTCGCCTTCCAGGGGAGAACG
>Ga0307929_1001546_pt1 | contig 16983 bp, 11 predicted proteins | sample AceLakmetage1330_FD_203160 | JGI IMG/M metagenome (GOLD analysis project Ga0307929, IMG submission 203160) | Saline water microbial communities from Ace Lake, Antarctica - #1330 | ecosystem: Environmental > Aquatic > Non-marine Saline and Alkaline > Saline | place: Antarctica: Ace Lake...
CCTCTACACCACCTCAAACCTAAAAAACTCCCCATCATCATATTCTTTCTGTCCAAACCACCAGCCGGCATTTCCTTTTGCAGGAATGACAATTCCTTTTCTTTTAACCTCAGATTCAACATTTACCCCAAAGGTAATGTAATCCCAAATTTTTGTATCACCGGGATTTCCCCAACGTTCGGCGAAAGCCTTTTTTAATGAACCATCTTCACCTATAATTAAATGTAGTGGTTTGTTTTCCTGGTAAAGATCCCAGCTAAGGGTGATTTCATTTTCAGAAATTACTTCCCATTTTACTTTTGGATGGATTAAAAGATGAGGTGTAAAAAGGGCTTCAAGCATCGCACGGCCTTCAGCAGATCTAGTTACATCCGGGCCTTCGGCTTTGTTTACGGGAATGAAATTAAACAAAGTCCATTGCATCGCCCCCTGGTTTTCCAGGAAATAGTCGAAACCTTTTACGGGGAGGATTCCCATTTTAACTGTCGCTTCCCAAAGAAAACCTTTGAATGGATTTGCATAAAGCACCGATTTAAACTGCGACCAATTCACCAGTTTAATGATGCCCTTCATGGGTGTGATACTGTGGGTGACAGCTGGAATGCCATCAGGAAGATGATACCTGAGATAGCGCGACACCGGCTCAGGATAAGTCTTAAGCAATTCCATGCGATCGATGCCATCGGATTCCTGATTCGTCAGGTTTTTAATAATCTCTTCTTTAGTCATCGCTATCAAGTGTTTGTTGACGCTCAGAATTAAGCCTGAGCTTAAGGACGTCAGGGCGGGAATAATGTCCTGTTGCATCAAAATTCTGCCTTTCCATCCTGATTTTTTCAGATTGAATTTCTACTGTAAATAAATCTTCGGTGTTAACTTTAGGAGATAGAACCCACTCGGCATCAGGCCCCGCAACACAAGAACCTCCATCGGTCATCTCTTCGGGCATTTGGTCGATAATTTCGTTGTAGAACGGAAGATTGACAGGGATGTTTTCTTTGCGCATCAATGCCGAAACGGATATAACATAGGATCGCGATTCCTTTGCTATGAATTTTGTTATATCTTCGGTATTCCTTACGCTGCCAGGCCATACGGCGATGTGCACATCCTCACCCTGTGCATAAAGTGCAGTGCGGGGAAGCGGCATCCAATTTTCCCAACAATTCAATCCACCCAAAGTAAAGCTGCCCATTTTATGGCACTTCAGCCCGTTGCCATCACCAATTGACCACACCAGCCTTTCGTCGTAAGTTGGCATCAGTTTGCGGTGCACCGATTGAATTACACCGCCTTTATCGATATAAACCAGTGAGCAATACAAACTGTGTCCCCGGTTGGCAGGACGTTCTATCATTCCCAAATAAACTGAAGTACGATTTCTTAACGCAGCTTCACAAATATTGTTCAATTCACCATCTTCGATGCAAACGGATTGATCGGCGTAGTGGGCAAAAATCTTTTTTTGTAGGGGATCATTCCATTTTGCACCTCCGGTTGAAGCAAGCCAAAAAGGGTAGCCTGGTAACAAAGCTTCACCAAATACAACCAGGTCGCAACTTTCTTTGCCAGCCTTATCGATGAATTGAATTATTTTTTCGACGGTCTTTTCTTTGTCGAGCCAAACCGGGGCTATTTGTGCCAGGCCTATTTTGAGGGTTTCGTTGTTTGTTGTCATGTTATGTTTTTACTTCCTGTTTTCAACATTTCAAAATTCATTATTGGGTGTTCGATATTCAAGATTCTCTTTACCTTTTGATGCAGTCGCGCCTTCCCCTTCAAATATTCACTTTCAAAATTCAGAAGAATAAACCGCGAAGGACGCAGAGGGCGCTGAGAAGAATTAAATTCATCTGATCTGTATCTCCTCTATTATATATCATCACATTTTCAAATCCCATCATTCCATCCTTCCAACTACCCACCACTTCAATATTCTACATTCATTATTCGATATTCAAAATTCCCTTTTCCTCCCTTTTTGACACTGGCGTATCCTTCTGACGAAACCAAGTCAGCACCGCAATGGGAAATCGTTTGTCATTAGCCACCCTATTTCCCCTATAAACCTTATACCTTCTTCCCCTTCACTTCCTCTCCCTATTCTCCAGCCTGTACTCATCCTTCTCCTTGCTCTCTTCCAGCATGTCTTCTGGATTATCAATAATCGGAGACTCTTCTAATGCGCTCCAATCGAATTGCTCATCGAAGGGGTCGAGGGCTTTTTGAGGATCAAACATTCTACTATCAACACCCACAGCTTTATAGGGTGTGAAATCCGGCTCATCCGTAAAAAGATTGGCCAGATCGGTTGCGCCGGCATCATATTGATTGAGGTAGGGAAGCCCGAGGATATTCCAAAAAGTTTTAAAAATACTTCCAAAACTATAGTGTTGGTGGCCTACAAAATCTCTTTTCGACCACGGTGAAATTACCATCAGCAGGCTGCGGTGAGCGTCCACATGGTCCACACCATTTTGTGCATCGTCTTCGGTGATAACGATGGCCATATTTTTCCAGTATGGAGTTGCCGACAAATATTCGACAATCCTTCCTACTGCCAGGTCATTGTCGGCCATGTAGCTTTCGCGGAAAGGATAACCTGCTTCCGGCCTGTCGCCTGCACCATGGTCGTTGGGGATGATCACTGTAATCATTGATGGCATGGCTGTTTCTGTATCCATCCATTTTTCATCGAATTCTTTTATAAACTGATCCACCCTGAACTGATCTGGAATGGCCATATTGTAAATGGGGAATGTTTTAGAAGTTCTGTCGAACATTGGCTGTGGGACCGGATAATTTACAAAATGCCTGACTCCGGTATATTTGAACGATTCCTGGTAAACCGCGGGTTCAAACATGATTCCAAATCCAAAATTAAAAAAGTCGATTCCGCTTCTATTGAGGTGTTCCCACATCGAACCTGCCTCGTTATAATCTTCGGGGTAAATGGCGCCGGCAGCACCGGTCATTCCATAAATTCCGGGTGCGTCAGAATCGTATTTGAAATTCCGGTTTCCACCATAACTTGCCGGAGTTGTGGATTCGACCCATTCGTTTGGATAAGTGTTAACCAGCCAACGGTGCCCGTCTGCCGACACATCCGCATCGACATAAAAATTATCAGCTATGGCAAATTCCCGGGCGAGTTTCAGGTGATTGGGCATCACGGTTACATTTTGAATCGAATCGGTCTTGGCCCGGTTTGTAAAATTGGCATTGTATCCATAGCGTGCAATCGTAGGGTCACCATTCCCTTTTTCTATTTGACCAAAAATCTCATCATAGGTTCTGTTTTCCTTCGAGATGAAAACAACATATTTAATAGGTGATTCCTTTTCGCCACCAAAAAGTGGCACCGGATTATCATTCCTCCATTGATGTTGCAGGCCGTCGGCATAAGAAACCTGAAAATTATTTTCAACCACCTTTTTGGTCAAATCATTTAATTCCTCATCCGAAGGTATATCAATTATCTGAACTGTTCCTTTCATCAAGCTCCCGATGTAGCTACCTTCAGGGCCGTGCTCAAAATCCTTTCCACCATTGGGGCCGCTACCAAAGCCTTTTGCGTTGGCAACGATCAATTTCTTTCCATCAGGTGTTAGCTTGAGTTTTGATGGAAACCATCCCGTGGGAATGTGGCCGATCACTTTAAGTGTCGGAATATCGATTACACCAATGGCATTGATGCCTGACTCGGCGACATACAAACGCTTTTGATCCGGAGAAATAGCCAGGCCAAACGGAATTACTCCTCTAAAATGTTTGACAGCTTCGTGTGGCTTGAGAAAAATTTCCGTAAGAATGCTGTCAGATTTTGGATCGATTACTGAAATATTGTCGTTGTTGCCGTTGCTTACAAAAATGTATCTATCGGTAGCAACAATTGAATTCGGGCTTGACCCGCCAACAGCCGGGATGTCTTCAACCAAATCGCCAACAAGATGCCCGGTTTTGATTTTAGCTGTTACATGCGCTGCATCAGGATTGGACACCTCGATTGTCCATACCGAAAATGATTCCGGGACATTAGGATCGCCCAGGCCATGAACCTTTACACTGTCGGTACGGTAACCATATTTAGCTTCATCGGTATTGTTTCCAAATGGAGGGAATTCCAGTCCCTTTTGATTCGGATTTTCCATTTCGATGGCCTTGTATTGGAACATACCCACATTGGCAACATAAACTAATCTTTGGTTTGGTGAAAGCGCTATCCCGAATGGATACCTTCCAACTCCCACCGTTTTAGTTACTTCGAGGTCTTCCGTATTGATGATCAGCATCTGAAACTGGATTTGATCGACAGCATAAAGCCATTTACCATTTGCGGAAATCACCATATCACCGATATATCCATCTCTCACTTCATTCCCCGAAGGCCTTTTTGAACAATCAATAAACCCTGTTTTTTCTCCTGATTGACTGTCAAATAGATAAATCTTATTGTCCTGCCCGCCCGAAACATAAATAACTGAATCGTCAGGAGCAAAAGCAAGTCCCATAAAAACTGAAGCAATCACTCCCCGCTCGCTGGAAGGCCCGGGCGGGATTTGTTGAACCTCGGGAATTTCGCCTGAAAGGTTACGAATAATTGTTATCGATAATGGGTTAGTTCCTGAGTTGGCGGTAACTGCCATATTTCCATCATTGCTGATTTCGATGCCAAAGGGATGAGGTGCCACAAGGATTGATTTTCCGATGGGTGTTACCAGCCTTCCGTTTGGAATAACTGTGGTCCCATCCATATCGATTTGTGTGATCCTTTCCCCGGCCGGGGCCTGGAGAATGGTAATTTTTGTTTGCTCCCGGCAGGAAGACAGGATGATGGCAAGAGACAGGGCAAGAATTTTAATAGTGTATTTCATGTGTGATATTATATTCCGATAATTTCTTCTTTAAGATATTTACCCTTAATTGGATTAGAGTCCTGTTAATAGTATCAAGGATTCGAGTACTTAATTCAATACAGGATTATGAATCCTCTACGAGGATTTTATCTTCAAACCATGACACATTGTTACAATTCTGAAACCTCTACGAGGTTTTCCTTAGGTTGCCAAATATCAGTACCAAGTTTATTCCTGCAAAAATGTCCGTAGGACATTAATAATTGTAACAAACACCAATCTTGCTGAACAAACAACATCGTAGATGTTGCATAATTTCAATTGCCTCAAATTTTCCGGATTTAAAATTGTTTACCAAAACTGAGCAATCATTCACTAAAACCTAAAAGTTATTATCGAGCCTATTATTTCAATTTCTGTAGCAAGCCCTTCAGTAAATCCTTCCAACCTTCCACCAACAAAAATACTGAATTCCCCCGGCTCTAAAACCCTTTTTCCATTATTGTCGATAGTTGAAAACTGACGGGCTTCGATCGTAAAATCCAACTGTTTTTCTTCACCCGGCTCAAATAGTAGTAAGCCCAAAAATCACAATAAGGAAATAGACAACCTTAAATTTAAAGAAGATATTTGATGGCGATGCTTGTTGCATGTTGCTAGTTTGGTTGGTTTTTACAAAGATGGGAAAAAGCTGGGTAATATGAGACACATTTCCCTGCTAAACTCATCACAATATTTTAATGTCTTTTGCGTAATCAATTCAATAAATTTGGATTTCAGTTGTAATAATGAAAATAGTACTTTTGCAACGAATTAAGAATAAGGAATGTAATGGATAATAATAGCGGCTCTTTTGAAAGGGACCTCGATCAACTGATCAGGTTATTTAAAAAGGTAAAAACAAAAACGGCAAGTGAGCATTTTTCGCACCTTGATCCGGCCTTCATGCAAAATCTTGATTTTATCATCAATAACTATGAGATGGTAAAGGGCAATATCCCCAATGAAATGTTTGGCCAGATGGGCATCCCATTTCAGCAACTGCTCAAGGAATTCATCAAGCAGATGAAACAGGAACTGGGTGAAGATTTTGGTGATGATCTTGTTGACAATCCTGTGGCTGAAATTGCAACAGACAATAATGCTAAAGCAGAAAAAGCTGAGTTGGCCAATGATATCGAAAAGATAGACCTGATGCTAAAAAATCCCGGTCTGAGCGAAGTGGAAATTGATACATTGTTGGATAAAAGAAGTGATTTAATAAAGGACAGGGACAATAGTTTGCCGGCCTCCTAAAGTGTTAAAAGGTATATGGTATAGGGAGGACGAACCTTCGACAGCTTTCCAACAATAACAATAAAAAAGCCCCTGTAAATCGAAATTTACAGGGGCTTTTTTATTTTTTATAAAGTCGAAACTCTACTGTCGTTTTTGAAATTCGTCCAAACCTTTATCAAGAAAATCGACAAACTCATCCACATCCAAATCGTAGGCACGTGGATTAACAAGCATTTCGCCTTCTGTATCCAGCAAAACATAATAGGGTTGTGCATTTACATCAAAGCGTGTTATTTGCAGGTCGGCATAAACTTTCCCAACAGTTTTTTTCATTTTACCATCATAACTCGATTTAACCCAATCTTCTTTTGGGAGTTTAGTTTTATCGTCCACATAAAGTGCAACGACAATATAATCATCGCGCAACCTTTTGAAAACCTCAGGAGCCGACCAAACATTGGCTTCCATCTCACGACAGTTCACGCAGCCGTGGCCGGTGAAGTCGAGAAACAATGGTTTATTCATAGCCTTAGCACAAGCCAGAGCTTGTTCGTAGTCAAAGTATCCATCCAGCCCGTGTGGCAAATGCAAGAAATCAGCGTACTTGGGACGCTCGCATTCATCCGGTTTTTCCATATCCGTCCCTCCCGAAAAGGATGCAACTTTAAGATTATCCCTCACAATCTGGTTCATGTCAAAGTCGTGGCTTTGTTGTGGGGGCATATAGCCCGAAAGTGCTTTAAGGGGTGCACCAAACATTCCGGGAACCATATAAATTACAAACGAAAAGGTGATAATTGCCAGGAGTGCCCGTGGAACGCTAATGTATGGCAGGTCGCTGTCGTGGGCAAATTTGAGTTTTCCAAGGAGATAAAACCCCATCAGTGTAAAGATTACGATCCAGAAAGCAAGGTAAATTTCCCTGTCGAGAATTCCCCAGTGGTAGGTTTGGTCAGCGATACTCAGGAATTTTAATCCAAGCGCCAGTTCGAGGAAACCAAGCACTACTTTCACGGAGTTGAGCCATCCACCGGACTTTGGCAGGTTGCTCAGCAAAGATGGAAAAAATGCAAACAATGAAAATGGCAAGGCAAATGCCAGTGAAAAGCCAAACATACCAACAATAGGTTCGAGTATTTCACCACCAGCGGACTTGACAAGAATTGCCCCCACAATGGGGCCCGTGCATGAAAACGATACAAGCACCAAAGTAAAAGCCATGAAAAAGGCTCCGGTAAATCCGCCTTTATCTGCTTGCTTATCGGTTTTATTAATCATCCAGCTTGGCAGGGTTATTTCAAACATACCAAGAAATGATGCTGCAAAAAATACAAATATCAGGAAGAACAGTACATTGGGCAGCCAGTGTGTACTAAGCCAGTTGGCAAAGTTAGCACCGAGTGTAACAGCAACTAAAGTTCCAATAATGGTATAAATAGCGATGATAGAAAAGCCATAAACCAGTGCCTGGAATTTTGCTTTTCTTTTATTGTCGCTATCATGCATAAAGAAGGTTACCGTCATGGGGATCATTGGGAAAACACAGGGTGTTAGTATCGCAAGAAGACCTGCTCCAAATGAAATGAAAAATAGCCACCAAAGACCACTGTCATCAGCAAGCTTGCCATCAGTCTCCAATACAATTGAAGCATCCCCTTCATTAAATTCAAACTCAAAATCCATCTCAGTTGGAGGTAAACACTTCTCATCATCGCAGCACATAAACTCCAGAAAACCATCCAACTTCAAAGGACTATCGCTGCTCAATTTAATCTTCTGTGTAAACACCGCTTCATGGCTGAAATACTTCAGCAGCATATTGAAATTGGGGTCGTTCTCTTCTTCGGGTTTGGGTGCTTCATTAAATACCACCCTGTAAAGTTTGCTCCCCAGCTCAAAACCCTCTTCCTCCTGAATTTTCACATTTTCATCAAGAAATTCAATCCCTTCGAGGCTGTTAAAAAAGAAGGAAGTTTTAATTGGCCCGCCATCCTGAATGTTTTGAGAGTATAAATGCCAGTGGTCATCGATGGTAGCCGTAAAGATTAATTCGGCTTCATTTTCACTCAATAGCTTGCTTTCGTATTTCCATTTCACGGGTTCAAGAACCTGCGAAAAACCTTGTGCAGCTATTGTTAGAAAAGTAAAGAGGAGAAAAACCTGAAGCCATGAACTCAATTTTTTCATGTTGGCAAACAGTGTAGTAGTATGAGACTTTTTCATAGTAAGATGTATTGAATAAGATTAGGTAACAATCAAACCTATCTACTTATTATCATTTTTTGATATTTTAAATGAAATTCCTCATTTTGACCTGGCAATATGTGAAGCCGGTAAAAATGAATGGGCGCAAAAATAATAAATTAGATGTTAGCTAAGTTGGGATTTAGCTTGATAAAATTAGAAATGAGTAATTTATAATGATTTTTAAATAAAAAATTTAAGTGTGAAATTAATAATATAATCGGAATTTATTTCAAGGAAATTCTGTAAATGATTTTGGTTTGATGATCAATTTTATACCTGCCATCAATCCTTTGGCCTACAATCCATACTATACTATTTCCTGAAACGAGGAGCCATGCTTTTTGCTTGTCGATCAAAGAATATTTTTGATCAATAAAATAATCTGAAACTTTTTTTCGCCCTTTCATGCCCAGGGGATGGAAATAATCTCCTTTTTCCCATTTCCGCAATTGTAATGGAAATTCAAGCTTCTCAAAATCCAAGTGTGCAAAATTTTTGTCGGGGTCAATTACGAAGTTTTTATTAGTGGTAATGTTTTCAAAAACCAATTTAATGGGGGAATCAATTTCAATTTGGCCGGGTTCAATCCAAAAAACCTCAGGGCTAAACGCTTCAATCTTACTAATAATTATATTATCTCTGTCGATCAATAATTGATGAGTTTTAGAGAAGAATACTTTGCCCGGGGTTTTATTAAAAGCCGTTGGAATTTTACGCAGGGTATCTTCACTAAATCCATAGGGTTTTAAGAGTTCGAAAAGATAAAACTCGATCTGAGGCAGTTTTTTGAGTTTTTCGATAGCAATAAGGATATGATCATCTTCATTACGAAAAAGATGCTTTTTGAGCTTGCCGATCTCACCATCAATAAATTCTTCAGTTCCTGATAAAAGTTGAAGTGTTTTGTTGAAGCCATTTTTATAATCGGGCTTCACGGATGCAAGTGCCGGCAAAATATGATGCCGGATCCTGTTTCGTAAATAATTATCACTTGCATTGGAGCTGTCTTCCCGAAAGGGAACATTGTGTTTCGAAGCATATTCTTCAACATCACCTCGAGTAGCAAATAACAATGGCCTGATACATTTTCCATTTTTTGGTAAAATCCCCCTAAGCCCGCTCACGCCGGTTCCCCTAAACAGGTTGATGAAAAATGTTTCAATCTGGTCATCGAAATGATGGGCAGTTGCATAATAGTGAAATCCCTCGTCCTTGCAAAGTTCTTCGAACCAATGATACCTCAAGAATCTAGCTGCCTCCTGAATAGAACACTTATTTTTCGCAGCAAATTCTTTGGTTTCAAATGACTTTTCAAAATATTGAATGCCATTATTATGGGCATAATCCCTTACAAACTGGCTATCCCGATCGCTTTCTGTTCCCCTCAAATTAAAATTGCAATGGGCAACTCCAAACACCATATTACAATTCGCAAATAAATCGAGCATAACCATCGAATCCATCCCGCCACTTACCGTAAGTAGTGTCTTTTCGGTTTTGGAAAATAGTTTTTGTGATTTAATGAATTCCAGAAATCCGTTTTTTAACATTCCACAAAATTACGATGTTTTAATAATAAATTTTTTTTACACCTAATTACCTGCAACATCCATGACAAATAAATTGATTGCTGTGTTAATAAAATAACAAAACCCAATTGAACCAATATAACGTAAATTTTTTATTTCAATATCCTATTTAAAACAGGATGGTCTTCGGATAAACCTTTCCAGTCGGCAAAAAAGCGTTAAACTTTTTTAACGATGATATATACAAATTTTTTGGATTTTGCACATTTTTGCCGTATGTTTGCAAAAATGTTTCGCTTAACAAAACAAACAATTCAACATCAATGGAGAATTTTATGTAATGGAGAATTGTTGTTTGAGGAGGAAAATTTTTAAGCCAGCATTTTTCGTTCTTTGTCATGTTGTTCTGTTTCTGATCATTGGGATAGAGAATTTGTACGCTCAACAATCAATCAACTCTTATGCTATTAACAATTTGCTTATCAAGGATGGATTTGAAAATGTCAGTTCTGTATTAAATGATACTTTGATTGTAGTTGCATTTGAAAATAGACGTTACCGGGATAATGGCCGGGCAATTGCTGAAGTTTTATTAAAGCTTGGTGAAAATTTTCAGCAAAGCAAGCCTATTGACTTTAATCTAATCCTACTTTACCAGAAAGTTCCTATGCTATTGATCCGGGTAAATTCTCAGGACTATGATAACCTGAAAAATCAGGTAATTGATATGGAGGAATTTAATGCCCGAATGTTGGTTACAACAAATTATATTTCAGAGTTTAACCTGTTGAAGGAGAAAAAGGGAGAAAATCCCTCGGTGTTTAAACCAGATATCGTGGTTATTCCTCAAATTAAAACCCAATTTGGGAATTTTGACAACCCGGTTCAATCAAACATTAACCTGATTCCTGAATTGAACTTTCAATTAACGAAGGGTTTATCTTTTAAAGGACAGTTAATCATTCCATTACAAAATGATTTTTTTTTCGATGAAGAAGGTAAAGAGGTAAGACCGGGAAATATAACGGTGAATCAATTTGTTCGTCTCGAGGATGATTTTTTCATTAATGTTACAGGAGGTTTTTTTGATAAGAATAGGGCTGGGATCAACCTTGAAATTCGTAAAAATATCGCAGATGGAAAATTCGGTATTGGCAGCAGCATTGGTTACACAACCGGGTATTCTTATACCGGATATCAAACTGTTTACCTGGATTACGAAAAATACCTTACAGCACTTCTTGAATTAGAGTATAGATATTTCCCATTCGATTTAACCGGCACCCTACAAGTAGGGAATTTTTTGTACAATAGTTTTGGGGCTAGATTTGATGTATTACGCCAGTTTGGTGAAGTAAATATTGGCTTTTTCGCCTTGTTTGCATCAGGAGATTTTAATGGGGGCTTTAAGCTTGCAATACCTTTGCCACCAAGAAAATACACCAAACTAAAATATGTAAGAATTAGGCCTTCACATAGGTTTGCCTGGGAGTATAAGGCACGAGGATTTTACAGGTCAGGTACAATGTACAAAACAGGACACAGACTTCATGAATTATTTTTAGATTTTAATCCCGATCAAATAAAGAATCAAATAATTAGGGAATTAATAAAAATATTATACTTTTGAATCCAGAAAATAAAAATCAATAAACAAAGGAGTAAAAATGAAAACTAAATTTAACTTGCGCTTATTTCCACTAGTTGCTGTTGCAATTGCATTGGTGTTTGGCCTCAATCAGTGTAAAAACGTTGAGTCCTCTGACTGGCCTACCCCAAACCCAGATACGTCCAGCCAATTGAAATTAGCTGTTTTTGACGGCGATGATGGCGGCCTTATTCAAGGTTATGATGTTAAGGTAATTTTACCCGATGGTACTGTTGAGGAATTTGATAATGAAGCAGGGACACTTACCATTTCCAGTAGTTTGGAAGGTGATTATGTAGTTACTGCATCCAAAAATGGATATTTGGCGGAAAACATTATGATTAATATTGAACAGTCCGAGGAGGAAAATGTTTCTTCAGTTACTCAGCAGCAGTTCTATTTGAGTAAAAAATCGGAGTCTTCTACTGTATCTCCTCAGGGAACAATGTTAACAGTTGAGAATGATCTTGAGCAGCAAACTACCATAGATTTTCCCTATGGAGCGCTGCAAAATGATCAGGATATTGCTGTTTCCTTTATTCAGCCACCAGCCAAACACGGTGACATGAAAATTCTTGGTGAGCGGGTAATTGTTAAAGGTTATAATTTTTCACCAGATATGACATTCCCTGAAAATGCATTGCCAACAATTCACATCCCTATAAATATACCGTCTGTTTCACGAGAAGTAAAACCAGCCCCATTGTTTTTCGGAACTTATGACAACGAAACCGGAGAATGGGAGCAAATTTTGGCTACCTTGAACGAGGACGCGACAGTTGCATCATTTGAAATGCCTCACTTCTCAGATTGGTACGCATTTACCGGTTACAGGCTTGTGAAAAACACCGTAAGATGGAGTGAATGGCAATATGTTTCTGAATCTGATACTTGTAGTGCCGGAGCATGTGGTGTTTTCGTTTATTCTGTTAACCCGACTGCCTTAATCACTAACCTTATTTCATTTGGTTATAATATCAATCTGAAGGTTAAAGACACCAAATGCGTAGGACCACATTTTCAGTGGGCACAGGTTTTAGATGCGCGTTGCCGTATTGTTAATTATCAAGTATTCGATTATGCCGGAGTTTATCAAGGATCAATAGATATTCCTCAAAACAAATTCCAATGGATGGTTACGGAATACTATTGCCACGACCAGGGCGGCGGAAATTAATCGTAGCCTAAAAATATTTATAAAGCATGAAGTTAATCAGTTTGATTGACTTCATGCTTTTTTTATAACAAAAATGTTTTTGCCACGAACAATATAACCAAAACGTTTTCAGAAATGAGAAATGCAATAATTTACCTGGAACTAACCGCAATCTTTATATTCATTGGTTTTTGTACCACAAATATCACTGCACAGGAGGATACAGAAAAATCCACATTTACGACCAGCTCAGTGGGTATTTCGTTGGGTTGGTATAATCCATCTCTTGATTACTGGCAAGAAAATTCAATGTTTAAGAATGCGGATTTTAACGGGGCGATCAGTGTAAGGGGGTTTTTTGATGTACAAATTGTAAAGAACCTTCATGGGCAAATTGCTATTGGATACTGGCAATCGACAGCTGAAGATGATTTACAGGGTTTTGGTAACACGAAACTACTGATCACAGGTGTTCCAATTAGTTTAGATGTACTATATCAAATTGAACCCATCCGATTTTCAATTATCACTCCTTATGTGGGCTTAGGTGGTGAATATACTTTTATCCAGAATAAGTTAAACTTCGAGCAATTAGATAATCCTGACCCCAAAGGTGGGTCAACTTTCCTTGGAAATGGGATTGTCGGCTTAGAGGCAAAATTATCTGACAATTTTGCTGTGGATCTAGAATTCAGGTACAAATTTGGAAGCTATACGCAGGAGTTTAATAAAATCGACCCCGATGATCCTGATGCAGAAATAATAACCATTGAAGAGAAAATTAATCTGACCGGGCCATTTATTGGGATCAACCTAAAATATATGTTCTAAAACAACTCATACATAACTATAAAGCCCCGACATCGAAGGATATCGGGGCTTTATTATTTGTTTCAAAAAATTAGACCTTCCAAATATTGCCACTGTGCAGCAAATCATTTATAGTTTTTATAGGTGAAGCAGCCTTTACATCAGCTATTTGTTTATCAAGGTTAACCTCATAGGTATCAGCTTTAACCGATCTTATAACACCCAATGCAATGGGAAAATCGGGATAGTTCATATTGCCTAATAACAAGTGGACGATTGGATTTGGCTCGAGGGCATCGTGAATCAGGACATCTTTCTCAGTAAGCCCATCCTCACCAAGTTTAACCACTTTAAGTTTCAATCCATCTAATATGATACCCTTATCCATATCTTTACCAAAAATCATTGGTTCTCCATGTCTTAAGACTATTTGCCTATCCTTCTTGTGTTCTCTGTCAGTTAAATATCCAAAGGTTTTGTCGTTATAAATCACACAATTTTGAAGCACCTCAACAAGCGAAGTTCCTTTATGCTTTTCGGCTTCAAGCAAAATTTCCGTAGTTAATTTCACGTTGTTATCAATAGATCTGGCAAAAAACTTACCCTGGGCACCAATCACGAGTTCACAAGGATGGAAGGGAGGCTCAATTGTTCCGTAGGGTGAGGTTTTAGTTATCTGGCCAAGTTTTGACGTTGGTGAATATTGTCCTTTGGTTAAACCATAAATCTGGTTGTTGAGCAGAATAATATTCAGATCGATATTTCGCCTGAGAACATGTATAAAGTGATTTCCACCAATAGCCATTGAGTCACCATCACCGGTAACAACCCAAACACTCAGCTCAGGATTTGCAGTTTTTACCCCGGATGCAATTGGAGCAGCACGCCCATGAATACTATGAAAAGCATATGTGTTCATATAATAGGGAAAGCGCGAAGAACACCCGATTCCAGATATTACAACATAGTTTTCTTTAGCGTATCCCAGTTCAGCCATAGCCCTATGAACCGAACTTAATACCGCATGGTCGCCGCATCCGGCGCACCATCTGACCTCCTGGTCACTTTTGAAATCCTTTGGAGTTAATGTTTTTATTTCCGACATAATTTATTTCTCCTCAAGAGTACTGATAATTTTTTCTTTTAATTCAATAACTGTAAAGGGAAGCCCCTGTATTTTATTATACTGCTGAAATGAAAGGTCCTGAAATTTCATACGTAAATAATTAGCAAACTGTCCAATATTAAGCTCACAGACCAACAACTTTTTAAATCTTTTTAAGATGTCGTGCGCATTTTTTGGCAATGGTTTGATGTAATTAAAATGAACAAAACTAAGATTAACACCTTCTTTTTTCAATTCGCGATAAGCTGTATAGAGATGACCATAAGTGCCCCCCCATCCAATCATCAGCAATTCTCCTTCGTTGTCACCAAGCACTTTCAAGTCAGGTATGACATCCGCCACGCGATTTATTTTTTCTTCGCGTTCATAGGTCATTACCTCGTGGTTTTCGGGAACATAGGATACACTTCCGGTAACGGCCATCTTTTCCAGTCCGCCAATCCGGTGTTCAAGACCTTTTGTACCTGGCACGGCCCAGCCCCTAACCATCGACTTATCGAGCCTTTGATAGGGTTGATAATCTTCAGTGCCTTCCTTAACGATTGGTGCTTTGATGGCTGGAAACTTATCCATATCTGGAATTCTCCAGGGTTCTGATCCATTCGCAAGAAAACCATCGGTAAGCAGGATAACAGGTGTCATATGCTCAAGGGCAATTTTGGACGCTTCAAAAGCATACTTAAAACAATCGCTTGGGGAACTGGCAGCAAGCACAACCAATGGGCTTTCTCCATGTCGGCCATACAGCGCCTGCAAAAGGTCTGATTGTTCCGTTTTTGTAGGAAGTCCGGTTGATGGTCCGCCACGCTGCACATTTACAATAACCAGCGGAAGTTCGGTGATGACAGCTAAACCAGTTGCTTCAGTTTTTAAAGAAAGACCTGGTCCCGAAGTAGTGGTTACAGCAAGGTGTCCGGCAAAACTCGCCCCGATGGCAGTACAAATTCCAGCAATTTCATCTTCAGCCTGAAAGGTTTTAACCCCTAAATCTTTGCGTTTTGAAAGCTCCTGCAAAATTTCACTCGCCGGTGTAATCGGGTATGACCCTAAAAACAAAGGTAAGTTAGCCTTTTCGGAAGCAGCAATTAGGCCCCATGCCGTAGCAGTATTCCCATTAATGTTGCGATAAGTTCCTGCTTCAATTTTTGCCGGGGCAACGCTGTATGATGGATGCAATGCTTCGATGGTCTCGGCATAATAATATCCTGCTTTAAGCACAATCTTATTTGCCTCGACAACGATGGGAATTTTCTTGAATTTATCTTCTAAAAACTTTTGTGTAAACTCCAAAGGCCTGTGAAACAACCAATAAACCATGCCCAATGCGAACATATTCTTGCTCCTCAGAATACTCTTAGCATCAAGGTTCAAACCTTTTAATGATTCGCGGGTTAGTGTTGTTATTGGTGCCTTAATGATATTAAAATCATTAAACCCTAACTGGCCCAAGGGATCTTTAACGCAACCGGCACGCTCAAGGTTTTTCTCGGTAAAACTATCGATGTCGATGATGATGGTAGCTCCGCGTTTTGCCCATTTGGTATTGGCTTTAAGAGCTGCCGGGTTCATGGCCACCAAAACATCAGCATAATCGCCGGGGGTATTTACCTGGGCACGACCGAAATGGACCTGAAATCCGGACACCCCACCAACAGTACCCTGCGGTGCACGGATTTCGGCCGGATAATCTGGAAAGGTGACAAGGTCGTTGCCCAGCAAAGCTGAAGTATCTGAAAATAGAGAACCGGTTAGCTGCATCCCATCACCTGAGTCGCCTGAAAACCTGATGACCACCTCTTCTAATTCAGTAACTGTGTCTTTTTTCTTCGTCATTTGATTGACTTTAATTTTAAGGCATCAAAGGTAAATACATTCTTTTGTATAAATGATTGCTTTTTCGAGAAAAAAACCATACATTTTTTAACAATCATACTAACAATGTTTTACCCCAAAATATATACTCATTTTAAATAGCTGAAATCTTTGATTTTCCGATACTTAAAAGTGGCTTTTCGATGGATGGATGTTTTCATTTGGTCGCAACTCAGGGTCTGTCTTATAACTCACTTTTTATTACAAGAAAAAAATCATCAACTTAATGGAAACATCCTATTTAAAATGGAGAATAATAGATACTATTTCGGGATGGTTGCCAATGCGGACACGTGGCCCCCACGTACCTGCACCTGAGGAAACGTAAAAGTGTGATTCTTCGATTTGTTTGTATCCCCAACTCAATTTAAAAACCTTCTCTGTGATGTAATTTAAAGGCCACATTTGTCCATGGTGGGTATGCCCTGAAACCTGAAGATCGAGTTCATTTTCAAAGGCTT
>Ga0307929_1001549_pt1 | contig 16956 bp, 22 predicted proteins | sample AceLakmetage1330_FD_203160 | JGI IMG/M metagenome (GOLD analysis project Ga0307929, IMG submission 203160) | Saline water microbial communities from Ace Lake, Antarctica - #1330 | ecosystem: Environmental > Aquatic > Non-marine Saline and Alkaline > Saline | place: Antarctica: Ace Lake...
CTATTACTCCTCATTAATCCGCATTGCTCCATATTATAGCGCTTTAACGAAAAAAGTACAATTAAAAACTTGTGCCCTTATTGACTTGCTATATCTCGGATTGTATGGCTATATGTGTACAAACGAAGATATAAGTCCTTTAAAAGAAAGGTGTTGTGATGGAAAATGAGTCAGTGTTGAACCAAATATTAGTTTTAAAAGAGATGGAAGTTGATGAGCTTCTTGTTAAATATAAGCAAGTGTTTGATGATGAAAAGCCAGGAAGCAACAATGCCGAGTATCTGCGCAAGAAAGTAGCATATCGCATTCAGGAAAATGCCCATGGTGGTCTATCAGAAACCGCGGAAGCCAGACTTAATCAGCTGATAACTGTATATGATCCTATAAACAACAGGCTTCTGCGAAAAGTTAAGGACGAGAATGGATCAAAAGCACAAGCTAACAGGGACAGGCGGCTTCCAATTCCTGGATCTGTTATTAATAAGATATACAAGGGTAACGCTATAAAAGTTAAAGTCCTTGAGAAAGGCTTTGAATATGAGGATAAATATTATAGAACATTGAGCCAGGTTGCAAATACGGTCACAGGTGACCATTGGAATGGCTATATGTTCTTCGGATTATAATTATGGAAAATAAAACAGTGAAACCAGTATATTGTGCGATCTACACACGCAAATCAACCTCTGAGGGGCTTGAGAAAGAGTTTACAACGCTAGATGCCCAGCGCGAGGCTGGTGAAAGTTATATTAAAAGTCAAAAGTCACAAGGCTGGGTTGCATTATCTGATAAATACAATGATGGCGGATTTACTGGAGCCAATACGGATAGGCCTGCTCTTCAAAAATTGATCAATGATGTTAAATTAGGTAGAATTAACTGCATAGTAGTGTATAAGGTCGATCGCTTATCACGTTCCTTGTTAGATTTTAGTCGTCTTTTGGAATTCTTCGATGCATATAAGGTCACATTCGTTTCTGTAACACAGCATTTTAATACCGAAAGCTCAATGGGTCGGCTTACACTGAACATTCTTCTCTCCTTCGCGCAATTTGAAAGAGAAATGATATCAGAGCGCACCAAAGATAAAATGGCAGCAGCGCGCAAGAAAGGTAAATGGACAGGAGGTATGCCTATTCTTGGCTATGACGTTGACCAAGAAAAACATAAGCTGGTAATTAATGAGCAAGAAGCCAAACTTGTCAGAAAAATATTCAAGCTGTACCTAGAAGTAAGCTCAATTCTCATAACCACGCAAACCCTCAACGAGCAAGGTTACACTTCTAAGAAATACGTCGCGAAAACTGGTAGGGTCTTTGGTGGGGTTCCTTTTGATAAAAACAGGATCCATCAAATGTTAATGAACCCCCTCTACATAGGTAAGGTTAAACATAATGGTGCGATATATAATGGAGAACATGAGGCAATAATTACACCTGAGCTATTTGAAAAGGTGCGGGAGAGAATTAAATATAATAGAGTTGATCGAAAAGTTAGTGATAATGCTAAAGGCTATGGGTTGCTGTCACAAGTTTTAAGATGCAAAGCGTGCGATTGTGTAATGTTTCATACTTACTCATCCAAGGACAAGGTCAAGAAATACAGATATTATGTCTGCATTAAAGCGCAGAAGCTTGGATATAGCACATGCCCGACAAGATCTGTAAGCGCGCAAGGCGCTGAAGATGCTGTTATGGCGCACCTGCCAAAAATAGAAATAAAAAATAACGAGCTACTCCTGAATAAATATAAACAAGTCATACCTAAAATCTTATCTATCTGGGATACGCTGGTGCCAAATGAGAAACGTCGAATTATTAAGCATCTCTTCTGCTCTATTGATTATAATGCAGAAACCGGTGCACTTGGATTTGATTTGAATGAAAAAGGAATATATGAACTATATGGTGAGATATGCGAGCAGAATTCAAAGTAAAATTAAAACAAAATAAGACTGCTTACATAAGACAAGATATGAGGAAATTCAAAAATGAGCCTCAATTAAGACAATTTCTCGTATTAGCTTATCAAATCAAAAATGTGCTTGAGAAAAACCCACAAAGAACTCTTCGAGAAATATCTGAATGGCTTGGTTTAACACGAAGTAGAATTAGCCAGGCCTTAAATCTTTTATTTCTTAGTCCAAGGATCCAAGAAAATATTATTCTATCTCACGAAAAATTTCTCTTCTTAGTTCCAGAGCATAAAGTCCGAGATATTATTAAAGAGATCAGCTGGGACAAACAATTTCAAATGTGGCGAGAACTTCAACTAACCCTCCTCAATAATCAGAGATTAAACTGAGATAGTTGCGCATATTACCCCAGTAACCACCCCGAATTCAAAGAACTCCAAACAACATAAGAGATATAAACTGCCAAATGTGCAGGTAACTACGAAGTGGTTACTAGGGGGCATATCAGAGATAAAGAGATAGATGCTAAGATTGCCACAGCCTGCTTTGCAGACTTCGCAATGACGAAGTGTTATTCGCGGCCGGAGGCCGCTCCTACGATTGCCCTAACCATTTGAAACGTTGGTAGATACAAAAAGCCCTGACTAACATTTGTTAATCAGGGCTTCTATGCTATCTCGAATATTAGTTCGAGACTTCAAACTGGCTCCTCGAGCAGGACTCGAACCTGCGACAAATTGGTTACGATCTGACTCACATTACTGTGAGAGTCGGACTATATCATTACCATATCTATAATAGACTTAGGCAGCGAGTGCATAGTCTCTGAACCTTCCACAGCAACAGTACTGTACCGTTTACTGGGCTCGGCTGCTGATTGCCGTCAGCTTACTCTGTTACGGTTTCCAGCAATTCTCACGCTTTTCTTCTTGTGATTTATCACAAGTGCTGCTAACCTTTGAATGGATCTCGCGATGGCAATTCGCGCATACTAGTTGACATTTTTCCAATTCTTCTTTGACTCTTGCCCAACTTCGAGTGTACCCTTTTGCGGATATACCGAAATCTTTTTCTGAAGAATCAGAATGGTGAAACTCAAGAGCCTCTAAACAGCACTCATAACCACAGATCATACATCTACCACCTTTATGTCTTATGGCCATATCCCTGATTTTCTTACGGCGCTTTGCTACAGCGTCAATAAGATAATCTCGCCTGTCTAGATATATTCTTGTGTCCTTTTTTGCCAACTCTAACTCCTTGTTAGATCCATCTTCGTGCACAGCCAACTGCTCTACCAACTGAGCTATCGAGGAACACAAATATGTAAAGAACAAAACTTCTACTTCATATCTATTTAAGAACAAGAACGGTTCTTAAACACGAATACTTGCCTGCCGGCGAGTGTTTGAGAACCGTTCTTGATAATTCTTCTAGGTCTAGCTTAAAGTTCGGCTCTCTTATTAAGGTATTCCCACTCCGCATCTATGTCTGCCTGGATGCGCTTAATCACGTCTTCGTTGTCAGGCTTAAATAGGTGCTTAAATCGGCCTTGGGTCTTGAGCCAATCTGTAATAGGCTTCTTCTCTTTTGGCTTGTAGTTTATCTTGTACTCTCTACCGTTTGTAATCTCATATAACGGCCAGAAACATGTATCTACCGCAGTCTTTGCTATAGCGATGCCCTGTTCCTGCGGATATCTCCACCCTCTGTGGCATAGCGCCAAGACGTTTAAGAACGCGGGGCCTTCAGTCTCAAACGCCTTTTGCGATTTTGTAACAAGGTCATTCCAATTAGAGGCAGATGCCTGCGCAACATAAGGTATCCTATGTGCGGCAATTATAGCTGTAAGGTCTTTTCTAATCTGAGGTTTTCCATAACTCTCTTTACCTGCCGGCGCTGTTGTCGTAGATGCGCCTGTTGGCGTGGCACTTGAACGCTGTATTCCCGTATTCATATACGCGCCATTATCATAGCAGACATAAACAAAGTTATGGCCTCTCTCCAATGCTCCTGAAAGTGACTGTAAACCTATATCATATGTGCCGCCATCTCCGCCAAAGGCTATAAATTTTATATCCTTCTTTATCTTCCCCTGTTTCTTTAAGGACCTATACGCGGTCTCAACGCCGCTCATAGTAGCAGCGGCATTCTCAAACGCGTTATGAATAAACGGTATGTTCCACGCGGTAAAAGGATAGATAGTAGTAGCTACCTCGAGACAACCTGTAGCAGAACCTGCGACAACATCATTTTCCCCTGCGCCCATTAATACCTGCCTAGCCACAATAGAGGCTCCGCAACCCGCGCATAATCTGTGCCCAGGACTTAAACGCTCAGGCAGCTTTGAAAGCTCTTTTATATTAGCCATTATTCTCTTACTCCGATATAATTTATGTTCTCTTTTACTCTATTTGCTTTAACTGCCTCTAAAAGTTCTTTATACACATCCTCTATATCTTTTGGGAAGATATCTCGTCCTCCTAAACCAAAGATGTAATTAGTCATAAGGGGCTTATTTTTGGAATCATACATAGCTGCTCTTATGTCATTGGATAGTGGCCCACCGCAATTCGAAAATGACTCAGCTCTATCAAGCACAGCAACCGCTTTGAGCCCTGAAATAGCATCTGTAATATCTTTAGCAGGGAATGGCCTAAACAGGCGTGGGCATATAAGGCCAACCTTAAGGCCTTTTGCTCTTAAATCATCAACAACGACCTTTGTTGTGCCTGCTGTTGAACTCATTACTACAATAGCAACCTCCGCGTCATCCATCTTATACTTCTCTATAATACTATGGGACCTTCCGAATGTCTTGTTAAACTCATCCATTATCTTCGGGATAGTTGCCATCGCGTTTTTCATAGCCTCTGATTGCTGTCTCTTGTGCTCAAAATAAAAATCCTGCAGATCTAACGGCCCATAAGTTACAGGTTTATCCGTATCTAACAATGTCGGCATATTTGGCTTGTACTCTCCGATAAAATCTTTTACAAGTTTATCATCGAATAGCACAACACCCTCAACTGAATGGCTGGTGATAAATCCATCCTGGCAAACCATCACAGGAAGCTGTATATCCTTACATTCGGCAATGCGTATCGCGAGTATAGTATTTTCATAAGCTTCTTGTCCGTTCTCCGCGTATAACTGTATCCATCCTGAATCGCGTGCCCCCATAGTATCAGAATGGTCGCAATGTATGTTTATTGGCCCTGATAGCGCCCTGTTTACAACAGGCATGACTATAGGCAGGCGAGTTGATGCCGCTATATAGACGATCTCCCACATAAGGGCGAGCCCATTGGCTGATGTTGCTGTCATTGTTCGTGCCCCTGCTGCAGCTGAACCTACGCATGCACTCATAGCGCTATGCTCAGATTCAACAGGTATAAGCTCTGTCTTTACCCTACCATCTGCCGCGAACTGCGAAAATGTCATAACAATCTCTGTCTGCGGCGTTATAGGATATGCTGCTACTACATCCGGATCTATCTGCCTCATGGCCTCTGCTACGGCCTGGTCTCCTGTTAACGGTATCATCTTTGCCATTTGCTATTATTTCTCCATTTTAATACATTTTACAGGACATATGGAAGCACATATCCCACACCCCTTGCAATGATCATAATCAAAACCTTCCATCTTCTGGTCTTTTACAATTACACTGGAATCAGGGCAATATATCCAACACTGAAGGCAATTTATACATTTAGCATTATCTACAACAGGTTTAAAGGTTCTCCAACTACCTGTATCATACGCTTTTGCTGATCCTGCCTCATCTATAAGGCCACCTATCGGTATCTCTTTCCAACCTTTTTTACTCATCCTATCTCTGTCTCCTCATACGCACGCTTGATGCCGTCAATATTCGCGTTTGTCTTTTCTTCACCGATCTTTTTAAGGAACTTGTGCCTAACCTGGTCCTTAATCACATCCATAGAAACAATCTCGTTGACTTTAAGCAGGGCTCCTAGCATAGGCGTATTAGGCATCGGTATGCCTAATGTCTCTAGCGATATCTTAGTAGCGTTAACTGTGGCCACTTTTCCATGCTTAAATTTGAGTTTTTCTCTGATAGCTTTAGGATCCTGGTCAGAATTGACCAGGATAACGCCGTCTTCTTTCAGGCCCTCTGTTACATCTATAGAATCAAGCAATGTAGGGTCTATAACAACGACGATCTGGGGATCTGTTACAGGTGAATGAATTGTTATAGGCTTATCCGCAATCCTTGTAAAGCAACGGATAGGGGCTCCTGCTCTCTCCGGCCCGTATTCTGGGAATGCCTGTATATATTTACCCGCGTCAAGCGCTGCCTCAGCAATAAATTGTGAAGCGGTCTTTGCTCCTTGGCCTCCACGGCCATGCCAACGTATCTCTATCATCTCTTACCTTCTGTAGACTAAACTACCGGTTTATTGCAGTTTAACTTTAGATCAAGAAGTATATTTATGATCTCTGAAACTGTAAACAGGATAAAAAAATAAAAAGCGCCCATTACCATAAAGATCAGGCCTGCCGCTCTTGGTGTCGCGGGAATCTCGATACCCTGAGGCGTAATAGTAGGAGCGCCTCCTCCTGTAATAAGAACTATTGCACCTGTCACTACGCCAAGGGCGAGTGCGACCCATCCTAGCGCCTTAAAGATCATGCGTGCTATTTTTAAAAATTTATAGTCATTCATCTGAAACTGCCCTCCTTCTTTTCGATGTTCGGTATCCGATTTAAATAATAATTGATAAAGATAGACAAGATTTTCATTACTATACTAAAAACTTACCCTCATGTCAAGGCTAAATAGGATTCCTTCCCTTAAGCGCCTTTGCAAGCGTCAACTGATCCGCGTATTCCAGGTTTGAACCCATGGGGAGCCCATAAGCTATCCGCGTAACCTTAACCTTCTCTTTCTTTAAAAGCCTTGAGAGATACAGCGCTGTTGTCTCTCCCTCGGAATCCGAATCTGTAGCCACAATAACCTCTTCTGTCTTCTTGGTTCTCACGCGTCCAACGAGCTCTTTTATCCTCAAGTTTTCCGGGCCCACTCCATCCAATGGGGATAGAGCCCCTCCGAGTACATGATAAAGACCCCTATACGCCCCTGATTTCTCTATTGAGATTATATCTGTTGGCTGCTCTACCACGCATATTATGCTCTTGTCTCTCTGCAGATTATCACATATATTGCACAGGTCATCCTCACTCAAATTCCCGCATAACTTACAGAATTTTATAGACTCTTTCACCTTTAATATGGAATATGCGAGGGATTTTGCCTCGCTGTGAGGGAGCCTCAATATATGAAAAGCCATCCTTTCAGCGCTCTTTGGGCCTACTCCAGGCATCTTTTTAAGTGCCTGTATTAGTTTAGACATGGATTTAGTATATTTTTCCATTTGATCTTACCTTGAAATCCTTTCGTCGCTCTTTGCTCCTCAGGATAAAATTCGGTCATACAGCTTAGCGAGCTAAGTTGTGGCCTCATTTTACATGAATTTCATGATATTACCGTCAAAAATATCCAACGCGCTCTTTATTATCGGGTCAGAAAGCGCTTTCTTTAAGGGGTTTTGATGCAGCTGATTCGGCTTATCGGATTTTGCGGTATCGACTGGCTGTTTGCCATCTTCTGTAATAATAAATTCAACTGCTACCTTAGAGCCGAGTGCTTTACTAAAACTATTTTCTATAAGATCTTTGTTCTGCTGCTTCTCAAGACTCTCCTTGTGAAATGTATTCTTTTTAGGAAAACTAAGCGTAATAATATTATTCTTAAAATCAACGAGCAACCCCTCTTCAAGGCAAGACGCTATATAGATCTTCTCCTGCCTGATCTTTTTGATAACCAATTGCAACGCTTCTCTTACACGATAAAGTTCGGGCCTGGACTCATCTGTAGGTATAGGGTTCATCTCCTGGACAGTATTATGGACAACATCAGTGTCTACGTTAATATCTTTTTCTAGAGAAGGCTTTGACTTTATAGGCTCTGCTTTTACCCTCTCGAGACTATTTAAGCGGCTCATAATCTCGCCAAGGGATACTATAGACTCTTTGCTGGACAACTTTACAGCAAGAAGCTCCAGCGAGACCTTTGGTATTGAAGACTGGCGCATACTATTGCTTGCGTTCATCATGCAATATAGTATATATAGAATATCTTCCCGGGCAAGAGATTTGATCTGTGCCGCTATCCTTTCCACCTCATCCTTTGTAAGCTCAAGTAGGGGGATCAGAGCCTTGCCTTCCTTAATAAGCATCCCGTTTCTAAAATACTCTACGAGGCTTATCAAAAATTGATTAGGGTCTGTTCCTTCATCCATTATCTTGCTGATAAATTTAATGGCTGATGACGTGTCCTTATCTATAATATGCTGAGCAAACTGATATAGCCTGTCCTGTTCAACAAGGCCCAGTATATTATTTGTCTCTTCCGCTGTAATCTTATTTTTACAATATGTAGCAAGTTGGTCCATGAGGCTCTCCGCGTCCCTCATAGAGCCTGCTGACTGCCGTACAATGTTAAATAATGCTGCCTCGTCAATACTGACCTTCTCTTTCTTCGCGATCTCTTTTAATTTTTTGGCTATATCATCGGAAGAGAGCCTTCTAAAATTAAAGCGTTGGCAGCGAGAAAGAATAGTAGGTATGACCTTGTAAGCGGCGGTTGTCGCGAATATAAACTTTACATGCGCCGGCGGCTCTTCTAATGTCTTAAGCAGCGCGTTAAATGCCTCTGTTGTAAGCATGTGGACTTCATCGATAATATAGATCTTAAACTGCCCGCTTTGAGGAGAGAATTTTATGTTCTCTTTGATATTTCTTATTTCGTTTATTCCGCGATTAGAGGCCCCGTCTATCTCGATAATATCCATGCTTTTTGAATCTGTTATCTCTTTGCATGAAGCACATTTGTTGCAGGGGGAAGGCGTGGGGCCCTTTTCACAGTTCAAGGCCTTTGCGAGAATACGAGCTGTAGTGGTCTTGCCGATACCTCTTGGGCCACAAAAAAGATAAGCGTGCGCTACGTGATCCTGCTTAATAGCGTTCTTTAGCGTAGTAGTAATATGTTCCTGTCCTACAATCTGATCAAATGATTGTGGACGCCATTTTCTTGCTAGCACTATATATGACATATTTCTTACCTATGATTCCCCGCAAGAGAACCTTCTCGTATCAAGCTCTTAGTTAGCGGTTTTCTTGCAAATACTATATATGACATTTTTTACCTGTGGTTCTTTGCGTTAGTAGAAAAGCCATAAATCTGAAAAAACCGGGAAGTTTTTCGAATGGTTTATGGCGGAGGGAGAGAGATTCGAACTCTCGCTAAGGCTATAAACCCTACTACAGGTTTAGCAAACCCGCCCCTTCAGCCAACTTGGGTACCCCTCCGCATTAGATATTCAACAAATCTTTATGGCTTGCGTTTTTCCTTAAAAAATTCTGATATAATAAGAGAGCTCTCTTGATATGATATGCCGCGCGTAACTTCAAAGCTATGATTTAGGTTCTTGGATTTCAGGATGTCGCACACAGAGCCGAATGCCCCTGTTTTCGCATCATCCGCGCCAAATATAAGCCTTTTGACTCGTGCTAGAACAAGTGCCCCGGCACACATCTGGCAAGGCTCTATTGTAACATAGACCGAAGCCCCTTGCAACCATTTACTCCCCATGGCAGAAGTAGCCTGCGTAATGGCTATCATCTCCGCATGAGCCGTAGGATCTTTAAGGGTCTCCACCTGGTTATGCGCACGCGCTATTATTCTGTCTTTATAAACAATTACGCACCCTACAGGCACTTCATTGCTATCAAATGCCCTCTGTGCCTGCTTAAGGGCCTCTCTCATATATATTATATCTTGCATAGGCCTAATCTATAAAAAAGAATCTACATTCCTTCGTAGCCGCATCGGGTATTTTACTCAATCGGCATAGAAAAATGGCACGCCTGACAGGATTCGTCCCCTACGCTCGTACGGTGCCTCGCTGCGGAGACCCACCTCGTTCGCTTACGTCGGTCTTCGACTTACGACTTTTCTCGCCAAATTGCTAGCGAGGGCGAGGAACCTTCTGGAATCAATTTCTTTCTTAGCGGTTTCCTCCCTGCTCGGTCGGCGCTTACTCGCTTCTCATCCTGCTGTTAAAAAATGGCACGCCTGACAGGATTCGAACCTGTGACACCTAGTTCCGTAGACTAGTGCTCTAATCCACTGAGCTACAGGCGCGCGTATTTATTATAAACACTAAATGATTATATCCTCCACTGCCCCGATACCAGAATTTGCTTTGCAAATACGGTACGGGGTTAATTCGGCTCTACAATTTACGCCATAAGCAACTATTTTCAGCATCCCTACCAGCAGGCAGACGTAAATTGTGACCTCATTAAAGCTACAGGCGCACGTATTTATTATAAAACTGAAATGTTTATCACCCACTGCCTTATTTAATTAATTCTGATTTTAGAATTATAGCAAAAAAACGGTTTCAAAACAACACAAAAGAAAAAAACCAGAGGCAACAGAATAATACTCAATTTTCCCTGGTTATTTTCATCTAAAGCATCTTGCTTATTGTCATATTTCCAGCTGCTTAATACCCCAATCACTTTTTTTCTCGCTTACAATACTGCCAAATACCAGAAGAGTGGGGTCCTCAAAATAGGCGTCTGCCTTCTGCCTCATGGTATCGTTATCCTTTACGCTTTCGTAAGCAAAGTCATAATAAATATCTAAAGTTGCAACACCTTTTTCCACACTGTATTGGCTCCTATCCAACTTATAGAAATCAAAATATTCCTCCATGATCTCCAGTCTTTTAGAATCAGGTAAATTTCTCCGTATATAACCTGTCACTTCCAAGTTGACTTCCGCATAAACATTGATTGGTAAAAAAGAAAAAAGCAAAACAAGAATAAGCAGATATCTCTTGAAGTAAGCCATTCTATCCGTTTCCTTCCTCTTTATTCACATATGCAAATATTAAAACCCTAACAACCTGCCACCTTGATACACGATAAACACAGCTAACCACGCCAGAAAAGTTGAATAGCTTATACTAAAAAACATCCACCCCCATGAGCCTGATTCTTTTCTGATAACTGCCGCTGTACTAAGGCAAGGTATATACAGCAACACGAATACCATAAGAGCATATGCAATTAATGGGGTAAATACCCTTCTGCCATCAGGGTACTTGTCCTCTCTTAACGCGTTACGCAGGCTTGTGGAATGGCTCTGTTGGCCCTTTTCTGCGCCATACAATACCCCTAATGTGCCTACTACTATCTCCTTTGCGACTATTCCGGAGATTAGCGCGGTACCGATCTTCCAGTCGAAACCCAAAGGTTTTATTGCGGGTTCTATAAATCTACCTATCCTGGCAATGTAGCTCTTACTAAGATCCCCTTGCGCATGAAGCGGGAGAGCGCTTAACGACCAGATCAAAATACATCCGACCAATATAACTGTACCTGCCTTTTTTATATATAACCAACCTCTTTCCCACATGTGTGTCAAAAGGCCTCTTATTGTCGGCATACGATACGGTGGAAGTTCCATAACAAAAGGCGCGCTTTCACCGGTGAATACAAACTTTCTCAGGAGCTTCGCCATAAGAACAGCCATTACAAATCCCAGTAGATATAACGAAAACATCACATTTCCTGAAACGCGTTTACTAAAAAAAGCTCCTATAAGCAGGGTATATATTGGGAGCTTAGCGCCACAGCTCATAAAAGGATTTATCAATATTGTGGTAAGCCTATCTTTTTTAGACTCTATCACCCTTGTTGCCATTATAGCAGGCACGTTACATCCGAAGCCTAAGAGCATAGGTATAAAGCTCCTGCCATGTAAACCTATCTTATGCATAAATTTATCAACTATAAAAGCTATTCTTGCCATATAGCCTGAGTCTTCCAATATAGACATACAAAGAAAAAGCAGAAAGATAATCGGGACAAAAACAAGCACACTGCCTACCCCACCTATCACGCCATCTACTATAAGCCCTTGGATAAAGCTGCCTTCCGGCAAAAACCCTGAAACAAAAGCAGCTACAACCATCTGAGCCTGCTCAATCAGCTCCATGGGTTTCTCACTAAAGGCAAATATGGCTTTAAACATAAGCCACATAATGCCAAGAAATATCGGTATACCAGCAATTCTGTTAACAACAACCCTATCTATCATATCAGAGATCTTAAGATGCGACTCTGCCGTATTTGTAATAACCTCATGCAACATACCATTTATAAAGCCGTAACGTCTGTCCGCTATGATAGTCTCCGGATCATCCGCAAATATACTCTTTATATGGTTGCGACTTAAGGCTGACTGCTCAAGTATCTTGTTTGTGCCGGCCCTAGTCTTTACAAAGTCTAATATATCCTTATCGCCCTCAATAAGTTTAATAGCGAGCCAACGAGTCGGATATTGCTTTGTCAGGGCATCAACATCTTTTAAGCTGACAGAGAGTTTTAAGAGCTCATCTTCTATCTCCTTGCCATAGTTTATAGAGACTTTTTTAATCTGTTCTTTTCGTTGATAGGTCTCAACTATTGTCTTAAGAAGCTGTGTAGTGCCCTTATTTTTCGTGCCGACGGTCGGGACTATCTTTATGCCAACTAGCTTTGAAAAAGCGTCTTCATCAATATGCTGTCCTGCTGCTTTCGCAATATCACTCATATTAAAAGCGAGCGCAAGCGGCACTTCAAGCTCCATAAGCTGAGTCGCAAGATAAAGGTTGCGTTCGAGGTTTGATGAATCCACTACATCAACTATGAGGTCAGGCTTTGACTCTAATATAAAATTACGCGCAACAACCTCATCCAGGGAGTATGCTGTAAGACTATAGACTCCGGGCAGATCTATAATCCGCATTGTGTAATCACCGTACTGCAGAGAGCCTTCCTTCTTCTCCACAGTAACCCCCGGATAATTACCTACATGCTGTCTTGTTCCTGTAAGGTTGTTAAAAATGGAGGTCTTGCCTGAATTAGGATTTCCAACCAAAGCGATTGTTATATTCTTTTTAATAATCTTCTCCTTTACGATGATCTTGTCAGCCATCCCGCGGCCTATCGCTATCTTAGCTCCCTTTACAAGAAGCATAACAGGCCCTTTACCTGATGACTCGAGCTTGCTGATCTCCTCACCGGGAATAAGACCCATATCTGTTAATTTCTTCTCCAGGTGATTACCGCCTTCTATCTCGGATAAGATAAGTCCCGTATGCGGCCTTGCGTCTGAAAGTCTCATTCTTTGGATCTCTGCTTTTTTATTAATATATGTGATGCTTCTGCTTTTCTCAATGACAGATGGTAGCCCTTTATCTTTATCTGCACGGGATCACCAAGCGGAGCGGGCCTTATCATCTCTATAACAACCCCTGGCATTATGCCCATATCAAGTAGCTTCTTACGCACATTGGATGCTCCTGAAACCTTAATGATTTTTGCTTTATCACCAGGGACCATATACGCAGCTGTATCTATCTTCTCTTCTGGCATCTGTTGAAATCCTTATGATATTAGTGCTGAATAATTGCTCTTAGCCAAATATCTATTTATTGATTATCTTGAATGAATTCGTACTGCGCCTACTCTTGCCTGAACGATACTTCTGCCTTAGTGTCCATGTATATATAGCTCCTACCTTAAAAAGGGAAGATTCAACGCCAATCTCATGTTTATTCGGCGAAACTTCTTTTTTAAGGATCAGATAAGGGCCCAAAGCTTGATACCCCTCATAAAGCCTGAAATCATAATACTTGCGCTCTGTAGTATCCCCTTCATGGGGACTCCACTTAAAAATCAGTTCTTTTTTTTCGGAAATATCCGCTGTCTCCCCACAAGGCTCTAACAATCTAGGCTGTGGTATAATATCCGCAACAAGACCCCCAACAAATACGTTCATACCGGCAAAAGATGTAGATATAAACAAAAATATAGCAATTGCAGAAAAAATTAGCAGTCGACTCAACATGTCTTTTGCTCCGATAATACTATATTGGGACAACTTTTTCTTTAGAAAAAATGTGCGAATCTATTTTATGAAACTTTTTTATGCCTTGGCTCCAAAACAACCTTTAGCGATTCTTTGGCATCCGTAACAAGCCTAAAACCTTCTTTCGCCTCCTCCAAAGGAAGTGCATGAGTTATGAGGCTCTTAACATCTATTTTTTTATTCTTAATAATATCCAAGGATTCTTCCAGATCAATAGGTGCGGCTCCATAAGAAGCTGTAACTGTTATCTCATTTCTCCAGAAATCAACCGTCGGAATCATAATATCTTTATCCGGGATAGCGAATAAAAGTATTTTACCGCTTTTATCCACAGACTTAAATGCCTGTTCTACCGCAAGATAAGCACCTGTACAGATTATTACTCTATCTGCCTTAATATCTAAAGCATTGCTCGCGGAAATAACCTCATCCGCGCCAAATTCTTTTGCTTTTGATAGCCTGTATTCATTTATATCCGTAGCAATAACATTGGCTCCCTTTAACTTAGCCATCTGTATATTTAAGAGTCCGGATACGCCGCTGCCTAAGACCAGAACAACCTGGTCCTTGGTTATATTAAGTACTCGCTGTGCCCTTACTACACACGCTAAAGGCTCAATCATCGTGCCTTCCTGATAAGAGACCTCTTCAGGTAACGGATAAACACCAAAATCAACATTAATCTTTGGCACCCTTATAAATTCGCTATATCCACCAGGAATATAATTACCATTATGCAGTATATCACACGCTGTATGGTTCCCTGCCAAACAATATCTACACTTGTTACATGGTACATGATGGCTTACAAAGACCCTCTGACCAATTTTATATCTATCTGTCTTGGACTCAGTGATTACGCCTGCTATCTCATGCCCTAATATACGAGGAGCTTTTTTAACTCTATACCACTCCATGGTATCTGTCCCGCATATACCACTGGCGAAAACCTCTACTAATATTTCACCCGGCTCAATGCTCGGTACAGGCAGCTCTTCTATCCGTAAATCGCTATTATTATAATATTTTACTACACGCATATCTCTTTATCATTCTTTACATCGTTGAATAACCCATAGGCATCTTTAACGGTCATATTTTTATGGATAACCGCATGCAGTGCCTGAGTCATGGCCATAGGATGCTTACCCTGCCAAACATTTCTTCCAAGGTTGATGCCAATCGCCCCTTTCTGCATGCCATCATGGACAAACTCTAGTACCTCAAGTTCTGAATTACACTTAGGCCCGCCTGCCATAACAACCGGAACAGGACAGCCCTGGACAACCTTATCAAAATCTTTTTCGCACCAATAAGTCTTTACAACCCTTGCCCCTAATTCAGCGGCTATACGGCAGCTCAAGGCAAGGTAACGTGCCTCTCTTTTCTCCACCTCTTTTCCGACAGCTGTTACAGCCATTACAGGGATGCCATAATCTTCACACTCATTAACAACCCTTGAAAGATTAAGCAAGGTTTGACGTTCATAATCACTGCCTACAAATATTGAGATGCCAACAGCAGCAGCGTTAAGACGAATAACCTCCTGTATAGAGGTGGTGATGCCTTCATTTGATAGGTCTCCGCCCGCCATACTGGTACCGCCTGATACGCGTAATATTATAGGCTTACTGCCTACAGCGTCAATGCACGAGCGCAGCACTCCGCGCGTAACAAAAAGCGCGTCACAGAAGCTGAGTAACGGCTTTATGGTCTCACCCGGTTTTTCTAAGCAACGAGTGGGGCCTTGAAAATATCCATGGTCTATAGGCATAAAGAAACAGTGCCCATCAGGCTGGATAAGCTGGCTTAAACGATTTTTGATTCCCCAATCCATTAGAATATACCTCCTTGATTTTGCTTGAATAATTATTAAGCTTCCGGCTTTATTATTAAAAAACCTTTTTCAATTAACCAATGGTGAAATTGGTACGTAGTGTACTTGCACTTCTCTTTACATATCTGCCTTATCCGCTCATACTCTTGAGAGCTCTGCTCCTGTGCGTCAAGATCCAGCTGTATATCACAGCTTACATCTTTGCAGAATTCTCTACGCTTATAATCTCTGTGATCTTTTATGGGTTTCATAGTTGGGTAGATTATACAACTTTAGACAAGAAAAATAAATAAAATAATATAGATTACTTATTTAGAACAGCGATTTTTAATGTAATATGGGTTGTATCCTGCCAGGGCCAAAACATAGCTATTATCATCGAATCGGCAAAATCCTTCTTGTATAACACCTGGTCAGTAAATATGCCGCCATGTTTTTCCGCCAAGCATAGGTCCTCTTTAGTGGGCTTTACTCCTGCCGGTTTTTTCGCTTTATCAAAGATGTCTGTACATATTTTATGCCATTGGTCTATATCCCTACTATAAAAAACAAGCTCACAATATTTGTCGGTAAGAGAACGGTTCTCGCAAATCTCAAGCGCGTTAAACTGTTCTGATATAACTTTTAACATAAATCCTCAACAAAATTACAAAAAAAAGGCCCGGTAATAATACCGGGCCTTTTTCTTAGACTAGATTTAGAGCTTTACTACATTTACGGCCTGTTCGCCTTTAGGGCCCTGCTCGATGTCAAACTCTACTGATTGACCTTCGTCTAAAGACTTATAACCATCACCCTGAATTGCGCTATGATGTACGAATACATCATTACCTGATTCAGGCGTAATAAATCCATAACCTTTGCTGTTATTGAACCACTTTACTGTTCCTTTTGCCATTGTTCGTGTACCTCCTTCTTTATAAGATTGTAACTGTATGGTAGAAACAAAAAACTGCAAGGGGAAATTACTTTTACCTTGCAGTCCAAGTCATCTACACCTTTGTTCGCTACTTGCATAATTTACTATAATTGTGCAAGTTTGTCAAGAAAAAAATTTAAATTTGTCAAGCCAATTTAGAAATGTCACACTCTTACCAAAATAGAAATGTCACATACTTGGCTGTTTAAAGATGTCCTGTTCTGGCTTTAAAAGATTTATGCACATTTTATCTTGAATCTCCTATATAT
>Ga0307929_1001551_pt1 | contig 16947 bp, 15 predicted proteins | sample AceLakmetage1330_FD_203160 | JGI IMG/M metagenome (GOLD analysis project Ga0307929, IMG submission 203160) | Saline water microbial communities from Ace Lake, Antarctica - #1330 | ecosystem: Environmental > Aquatic > Non-marine Saline and Alkaline > Saline | place: Antarctica: Ace Lake...
GTCGGATGACATGAAACGAGCAACACTGACCATGGGAAACATGATCCGTCGGCCACATTTCTTAAATCCGATAGGGGAAATTTGCCTTTGGTTTTTCGATGTCCAGTTGAAGACAGTCCTGTCGCTCATCCCGGTGGCTCGGCAAAATTCTTTTGTGCCCAGCATCACCCGTCCAGGGTAAAGCTCTTTTAAAAGAGATAGGTTTTCTTTAAAGGTGGATGTGATTGGATCTTTTGAGTTTTTCATGGTGGTTTCTCCAAAGCGTTTTTGAAGTCACCATTGACCGTAATACCGCATTCAAGGTATAAGCAAGGGGTCAACGGTGGTTTCGTGGTTGTTACTGTCGCGTGACAAACGCCCCTCTGGAAGGTTGCACCCTTCCTTTGGGGCACTTCTTTCTTTTTTTTGGTTTGCTTATTGATCTTTCCAATATTGAAAGTCTGTCTTGATCTGATTTTTTGAGAATAAACGTCGTTAGGCGTTTATTGATTATAAAAAAATATTCCTACAAATCAAAACCTTTTAACTTTTCAATTATTTTTTTAGCCATCAATGTTAAATTGACCGTTAAATTAATAGGATATAAATCATAATCATTAAAATCCAGATAGCTTAAATATTGATGATCCATTTTTGAACTTACAAAGCTATGAAAAACTTGTTTGTTCTTGATGTCTGGTAAAAAGAATAGGGAAATATCACCGTCGCATTTTATAATTTCAAATGGATCTAATTTTGACCGACTATTGTCTTTTTTTAGGCTGGAGAAAAAAGAAGCTATAACTCTTTTCGGAAGTCCAAAACCTATAAAGTAAGAGATAATCTCGGCTTCCATCAAATTGACCGCTGAATAATAACGAATAGTCCCAGTTCCTGTGGCCCCTTGAAGATCTGGTGTAAGAATTCCCGCCTCAACATAATAATGTGAGGTTCGAATTTTTAGCCCTGTTAGTTTTTCAAGTTGTTTTGATGTGAAATTACCTTTTTGCATAATCCACGTCTATTCCTTATTTGTGTGAGAGTCAAGAAAAAATATTATAGCCTTAAACAGTTAAGCCCAAAAAAAGGGTGAGCAGCCACACCTATTGATCCCGACCATCTGGTCACCCTTTTAGTCACCTTTTCTCAGAAAACAACCTACAAAACAGCATTATATCGCTCAGTTTACTTCAACTCTTGCGTTTTGCATAACTATCTGATATTTTAGCCATCTTGTATTTACTCGTAGTCACTTTTAACAATTTAAAATCTTGAAGAGATGGTTTCCTAATCCATGTGCGCAAGTTCGATTCTTGCCGGGGGCACCATCTTCAAGTTCTATCCATCAAGCCCTTCACTGTTTCCCCCCACCCCCTCCCATTGATGTCAATATCACCTTTACACTTCTGACCAATGCTGGTAATAAAATACTATTTTTACCTTACAGGAAGTGCAAATGGGATTTGAACAGACCTTCAAGAATATTGATGATGTCCTGTGGAAAGAAGCAGGATGCTAAGCAGCAAGATTTCCTCTCCTTTGTCCTTGATCATTATATCAGCCAAGGAGTGGGGGGAACTGGACCAGGCAAAATTGCCAAGACTCTTGGAATTAAAATACGACACCATTAGGGATGCCATAAGTGAACTTGAGGGAATTGAACAAATACAAAATGTCTTTGTCGGATTTCAGGAGCATCTCTATATGCCGATGATGGGATAAACAGCGACAGCAGAGTCCCTGACGGATACAGACAAGGGCGCAACACTGAAACCAAAAAGGAATATTCCGGAAAATTTAATGTGCGTGTACCATCAAAGCTTCATGCAAATATTACTACTGCTGCTATTTCTGAAGGAAAAAGTTTAAACAAATGGGTGGTCGACACCTTGGATAATGCCGTTCAACTTTAATTTTTGATCTGCCCATGGCAGTGTTTATAAAAAAATCCAAGATATTATAGGGCCACTGCACGTATTATTTGAGAGTTGGGGAGGGTTTACTATTTTTGAACTCAGTCTTCACTGGAAGTGGTGTAGAGGGAGGGCAAGGTTTATTGTCATAATGCTGAGACAACGCAATAATCACAGCCACAACGACGCTAAAAATTGTAGCAAGTAAGCCTGCAATAATAAACTGAGTATTTTTCCGCTCTTTTTTTATGATTTTATTCAGATCTTCTCTTGCTGAATTTAAAGAGTCAACAATATCAATCAATTCCTCATGATATTGCCTGCACCGTTCATAGTCTTTGTCTCGTGTTTCTTTATCAATGGATCGAATAAAGTCGAGACTATTCCTAATCAGCGTTTTCTTTTCAATGTAACCCGGCATTACAGCAGTTATAACACAATTCTTATAATCCTCCTGGAACGCATTATACTCCTTGCAGCAATATAAAATTCCTGCTTCATAAGCATCATAAATAGCTCTTTTGCAGTGCCCACATGCTTTTTGAATTTCATCATTTTTGCTTGAATCCTGGACGTAAAGAGCAATATGGTACCCGGCATAACGTAATTCATTGACAGCAGGAATAGTCAAGTCACCATGCCGGTGTTCGACTACTTTAATAGCATCTTCAGCGCGTCTAAACAGTTCCGCAAAATTAGAATGCTTGAGTTCTAAAATACTGTTTTCTGGCCAAGGATATTGATCAGTCATAAACTATTACGGATAATCTTTTTTTTAGAGCAGAGATATCTTCAGCTGTTGAGTATGCGCCTTGCTGAAGTAAGAGATTTCCCTTAGCAACCCTTTTCACGACAGATCTTGCATTTTTACGCGAGTCATGAATAGGGATGGCAGGGACTTTAAAGCATGAAAAGAAACGTTTTAAACTCATACTAATCCCTCCTTTCTTGTTTTAATTTTATTTTGGCATGATGGAAAAGTAGTCCCATACTTACTATAAGTCAACTTTTTGTCAACATTTTTCAGAACAAACACACGTATAGTAACGAACTCCAAGCCCAAACAGCCTTATTCTAACATATTACCACCAGAGAAAACAATTAATAAACAATTCAACATACTATCAAACGAATTATAATTACCCCCACAAGGCAAACACAACCCATAGAGGCAATTCGTTAGAGTCAGCCCAACACACAGGCATTTTTTTGACTCAAACAGAAATAAAAAACCTGCTCAATATTTACCCAGGGGAATGGGTAACCCTGTAGTGCTGCATGATGCCATTGTATTATTCTTTTTAAGCAGGCCAGGGTAAAATTATCCTACTCAAACCATGACAGTCTTATATCATTTTTCCTGTGGTGTCTTAGAAATTCATGGTGTATATTGCGCCTCAGTTAACACCTTTGAATTTTAACATTAAAACGACCAAGGAAGTTCCTTGATATTAAAGGGATAAATTCCCCGGTGAACAGCAGACTCTATTGGATTTCTGATCTATGTGATCAAGTCCGATTCTTACCGGGGCCCCCTTATAAATGGAAAATCATGCCTGAAAATTTTACAAAGCCCGAACTGCTCGCTCCAGCCGGAAATTTTGAAAAGCTGGAAGTGGCCATCCACTATGGTGCCGACGCTGTTTATCTTGCCGGAAAAGATTTCAGCCTGAGAAATCTGACCCATAATTTCACAGAATCGGAAATGGCAGATGCCATACACCTGGCCCATGATCATGGGGTAAAGGTCTATGTGGCCTGCAATATCTACTCCAGAAACCATGAACAGGAAAAACTGGCACGTTTCCTTGAGACTATAGGGGAAATGGCTCCCGATGCCGTGATCATTGCCGACCCAGGTATCGTCTTTCTTGCCAGGAAACTCATTCCCCAGGTGGATATTCATCTGAGCACCCAGTCCAACACCACCAACTACAACACCCTGAAATTCTGGAAACAGGCAGGGGTGACAAGGGTAAACCTGGCCCGGGAGCTCAGCCTCAAAGAGATCCAAGAAATCTGCACAAAAGATATCCTGGAAACAGAGACCTTTATCCATGGGGCCATGTGCATCTCCTACTCCGGTCGATGCCTTTTAAGTAATTTTTTAACCCAGCGGGACAGCAATCGAGGGGCCTGTAGCCACCCTTGTCGATGGAAATACCGGGTGGAAGAAGAGCAACGCCCGGGCCAGTACCACCCAGTGATGGAAGATGAAAGGGGCACCTACCTCTTTAATTCCAAGGATCTTTGCATGATCCAGTTCATCCCCGAGCTTATGAAGGCTGGCATCACGTCCTTTAAAATTGAGGGTAGAATGAAGGGGATCAGCTATTTGGCAGCGGTGGTAAAAACCTATAGAGAGGCCATTGATGCCTATGCCCAATCCCCTGACACCTTTCATGTTGCCGATCAGTGGAAAAGGGAACTTGGGCTTGTGTACCACCGGGAGTACAGTACCGGATTTTATTTTAATTCACCGGATGAAATCGTGCCCAATTACGCCAACCATCACACCGGTTTGATCCATGCATTCATTGGACGGGCCCGGAGCTGTGAATCCGGTAATCATGTCACCCTGGATGTAAAAAATAAAATTTCCCAGGGAGATGAGGTGGAGATAATGATCCCCCGGGGAACACCGGTGAAAAGTCGTGTAAAAAAAATAACAGATCCTTTGGGAATGCTCATTGAGCATGGTCAACCCAACTCCAGATCAACCCTGGAGCTGGAACATGGCTGTCGGCCAGGGGATATTATTCGAAAAACCAGTTTTCCAAGTTAGCTATGGGGGTCATGGCATTATCGGTGATTTTGAAGTTTGCACAGCCTGTGGTCGGTAACGCCAATAATACAAGCCTAACGCCAGTATTCCCGGCCAAATTGAGGATAACTATCTATAATTATTAGATTTAATTCTTTCAACTTCACGAAACCACCTTGATGAATATCAAATAATATCAGGTAGTTAAATGGTGACCGGGAATTGCTGGCCTAACGCCGTTTATCCGGAGATAAGCGCCATGGAATTGTATGATGATAAGGCATCCTTCAAAATTATTTTACACTTTTTTTGATCATTCCACATTTGCAGAAGCTTTTTCCAAAAGACTGTAAACTACTTTTGGGGTCATATGAAGGATGCCGATGATAATGTGTAAAAAATGGGAATGCGCCAAACCTGGATCAGGTGTAGATCATCTTAAAGGGGATGGGGGGGTATTTGTAGACCCCAGGGCGGGGAATGATCTGTTCCAGGGACACCGTCAACCAGTTGGTATCGGGATTTAATTCACGAAGCCGTCCCCCCTCGGGGGGTAAGGAGTGAGAGGTGTAGTCATAATTGGCATTAAAGATACAAACCAATTTTTTCCCCTCCCTGGCAATCGCATAATTTTTGGTAAAGCTGTTCTGGCTAATCATGGCACTTCTGGCAATTTCCTTGACCTCATCCCTTGAAAATCTGGCCAGCACAAATTTGGATAACCCGTTCTCCCCCAGCTTGAGCAAGGCCCGGGACTCACTGCTTCCCACATATACGGTTTTAACACCCCTTATTTTCCTCAGATACTGGGCCGCAACAATGGCCGCTGTACGCCGCCCCCCGGCCATAAGCGGTACCCCGTGGTATTCAAAAAATTTCTTTTGAAAATTTTCTGCGTACTTGTCCCCCTTTTCATAGAGATCTTTAGAAATATATCTCAAATAAATAGCAAGGTCTTCAGCCGCATCAGCAATGGGCCAGTCAACCCGCACATGGAAATGGGTCAGGGCATAACGGTTCTTGGTATTCACATCCCGCTGGACCAGCAGGGCATAATCCACTGGCAAAAGAGATCGCATGAAATCAAAAAATCCGTCGGTTTCCAGGAATTTAACATTACGATTAAAATCCATCACACTGGGAAACTCTTTGTGCTTCAAAAGATTGGTCTTGGTGGTTTTATTAATATCAAAAAAACGGATATATTTCTTATGCTGATCATCAACTACATCTTCAAGAAACAGAATCAAAAATGAATTCTGACACTCAAACTCAACGCTGGGAATCCGTGCCCGGGGCTTCATCTCCCGGGTTTCCACAAAGGGATAGCGCTTATCTTCCCGTAAAAAATTATGATATGAATCCACAAGAGAGTATCCAATGACAAATTGATCCATCTCATCCCGAAGAACCTTGTAATAGGATCGTCTCAATTTTTCATCCCGGCTCAATGCATCTCTGGGGCAGCAAAATTCCATATTATATCTTACCCGATTCATCCAGGGCGGTCACACCCGGCAATGCACGTCCCTCCATGAGATGGAGAAAGGCCCCCCCGCCTGTTGAGATATAATCCATCTTTTCTGCCACCTGGCACACGTTCACCGCCAAGCCGGTATCACCGCCCCCCACAACACAAAATGCCGGGGATACGGCAACGGCCTGGGCCAGGTCACAGGTTCCACTGCGGAATCGCTCCATTTCAAAAACCCCCATGGGGCCGTTCCATACAATGGTTCCCGAGGTTTCAACAGCCTTGGAAAAAATCGCTGTGGTTTCAGGCCCGATGTCCATGGCCATCCATTGTGCAGGGATCTGATCCACTGACACCGTTTTCTTATCGGCATTTTTATCAAAGGTCTCTGCCACCACCACATCCACGGGCAACAGACAATTGACCTTTTTTTCTGCGGCTTTTTTAAGAATCTCCCCGGCGATGGACACAAGATCATCTTCAACCATGGAAGCCCCCACATCAATGCCTTGACTCTTTAAAAAGGTATTTGCCATGGCCCCGCCAATGATCAGGGTATCCACATGGTTGAGAAGGTTATTCAGGGCACTGAGCTTGCTTGACACCTTGGCCCCGCCCACAATGGCTGTCAGGGGACGCTTTGGAGCCTCCACGGAATCCCGATAGCAGGCAATCTCCTTTTCCAGTAAAAACCCCGCCCCGGATGCCTTCACCAGGGAGGGAATCCCCACCACCGATGCCTGGGTTCTGTGGGACACGGAAAAAGCTTCATTGACAAAGCAGTCACAAAGGGTGGCAAGCTGTTTTGCAAATTCCAGGTCATTGGATTTCTCGCCTTCATGGAATCTCAAATTTTCAAGCAGCACAATATCGCCAGGCACCATGTTGTCAACAACTGCCTGCACATCTGCTCCCACGCAGTCATTGACAAAGGCCACCGATTGCCCCAGAAGCTCTTCCAGCCGTTTTGCAGCAGGGGCAAGGGAGAGTTCTGGCACCCGTTTGCCCTTGGGACGTCCCATGTGGGAAATCAGTATAATCCGGGTATCATGTTCAAGAAGATACCGAATCAGGGGAAGGGTGGCTTTTATTCTGTTATCATCGGTGATGGTCTGGTGTTCATCCAGGGGCAGATTATAATCCACCCGCACCAGCACCTTTTTCCCTGCCACATCAAGATCTTTTACTGATTTCATTTTTTTCCCCCAAATCCATTTTTTGCCTGTAAAGTTTTTTTTTTCTGGACCAACGTTCAAAAAAACCAATGCGACCGGCCTTTTCTCCCCGCTCCACCATCTCTTCCCTTACATTTAATCCCCCGGTACCGGACATGGCCTGTCTGAGACAATTGGTTTTATGGGAGCAGCACATGCATGGCTCAGGGGTCTCCCTAAGCCCATGGGAGCCCATGGGGAACACCTTTTCAAGTTGTCCAAAACATTCAGCGAGTGATTTTTTCCCTGCATCCCCTTCAGCCATTTTGTTCAAACTCCCTGTTAAACTCAGCAATATATCCCTGCTCTGCAAAACTGTAAAACCCCGTACCGCCGGTGATCACATGCTCATGGACAGTGATGCCCACATGGCGCAGGGCAAATACCAGTCGTTTGGTGATGGCAATGTCTTCCGGGGAGGGAGACACGTCACCTGATGGGTGATTATGGGCAAAAATAATTGCCGCAGCCCTGTGCTCCAGGGCTTTTACAATCACCTCCCTGGGATAAACAGAACTCATGGTAAGGGTGCCCTCAAAAAGGATTTCCATGGCATTCACCCGGTTTTTGGCATCCAGAAAAATTCCGGCAAACACCTCTTTGGTTTTTCTTCCAATGGCATGACTGAGATAGGTTTTAAGCTCCCGGGAGTTCCCAAGAATATCCCCTTGCACCACCTGGGCCGCAAGGTAACGATTTGAAACTTCCTTGATCAACCGGAGGCCCAGGATGTTAGACGAACCAATACCCTTGACCCGTGCCAGTTCTTCAGGATTGGCCTCAAAAACACCTTGAAGCGTCTTGAACCGCACAAGCAATTCCTTGGCCCGGGCTTTGCAATCCTGCCGGGGGGTGTTCAGGGTCAGCAGAAGTTCGATCACCTCATAATCCAGAAAACCGCTCAGACCTGCCTTGAGGAACCGTTCCCGCAATCGCTTGCGATGGCCCTGCCCCTTATGGTTGTTCGTCATCTCCTTGCCCATCTTCACCATCATCCACCGGTGTTTCTGACATTATTTCAGAATCCGTCACGGGTGCCGTTCCGGCATCATTCTCTCTGGATTCTACATCTCCGGATTCCAGCTCTCCAGATGCAAGCTCTCCAGATGCAAGCTCTCCAGATGCAAGCTCTCCAGCTTCCAGAGTTACGCCTTCTTCCAGATCTTCAGGAAGCGGTGTCTCCTCTTCTGGAAGCCTTGCTGCCCCAATGAGTTGTTCCTGATCCGCAAGATTGATTAATTTGACCCCCTGGGTATTTCGGCTGATCACCGAGATGCTGCTGATGTCGGTACGGATCAGTTTTCCCTTGTCTGTGACCAGCATCAGTTCATCCTTATCTTCCACTAACAACAGAGAAACCATCTGGCCGTTACGCTGGGAGGTTCTGATGGAAAACACCCCTTTGCCCCCCCGGGTCTGGCATCGATACTCCTCAATGTGGGTACGTTTGCCATAACCGTTTTCCGTCACCGTCAAAAGGGTCTCTCCATGGCTCAGGGCTTCCATGCCCACCACATGGGACTCTTTTTCACCAATTCGCATGCCCCGAACCCCCATGGAACCCCGGGCGGTGGAGCGGACTCCTGATTCATGGAATCGAATCACCTTGCCTTCGTTGGATCCTAAAAATATCTCCATATTTCCATCGGTGATGCCAGCGGCAATGAGTTCATCGCCATCGGCAAGTTTAATACCAATGAGTCCCCCGGATCGGGGTCGGGAGTAGGCCATTAAATCGGTTTTTTTAACCCTGCCCTTGGCCGTTGCCATGACCACATATTTATTTTCTGTGAATTCCGGCACCGTCAATATGGTGGCAAGTTTTTCACCCTCATCCAGGTTTAACAGGTTCACAATGGCCTTGCCAAGGCTTGATCTGCTGGCCATGGGAAGCGCATAGACCTTGGTCTGGTACACCTTGCCCATGTTGGTGATAAAAAGAAAGGTATGGTGGGTGGAGGCCACAAAGAGATGCTCCACAAAATCATCTTCCTTGGTACCCATGGCCATTTTGCCCTTACCGCCCCGGTGCTGGGTGGCATAAAGGGTGATGGGATTACGTTTAATATAGCCACTGCGGGAAATGGTGACCACCATGTCCTCTTCGGCAATGAGGTCTTCAATATTTATATCACTGGTACACTCAACGATGCGAGTCCGTCGTTCATCGGCAAACTCTTCCTTCAGGGTCTCCATCTCCTCATGGATAATCCCCCGGACCACCTCATCACTGGAGAGGATTTCCTGGAACCAGGCAATATCTTTTTGCAATGCCGCATACTCTTCCTCAATCTTATCCCGTTCAAGGCCGGTGAGGCGCTGGAGGCGCATGTCTAATATGGCCTGGGCCTGGATCTCTGACAGGGAGAACGTCGAAATGAGACCTTCCTTTGCGACTTCTGGAGATTGAGACGCCCGGATCAGGGCCACCACCTCATCCAGTTGATCCAGGGCCACTCGCAACCCTTCAAGGATATGGGTTCGCTCCTGGGTTTTTCTCAGATCAAACCGGGTTCTCCGGAAGATCACATCCTTGCGATGCTTGATAAAATGTTCCAGCAATTCTTTAATGGTAAAAAGCTGTGGACGCTTGTTGATCACCGCAAGAAGAATAATACCAAAGCTCGATTGCATGTAGGTGTGCTTGTAGAGCTGGTTGATCACCACCTCGGGATACTGATCTTTTTTTAATCCAATGGCAATTCTCATGCCATCACGATCGGACTCATCCCTTACAAAGGAGGCCCCCTCAATCACATGGGCCTTCATGAGTTCTGCGATCTTTTCCACCACCTTGGCCTTGTTCACCTGATAGGGCAGCTCCGTGACAACAATGGTTTCCCGATTGGTCTTTTTGTTCGCCTCCACCTCCATCTTGGCCCGCATGACCACCACCCCTCGGCCGGTGGTGTAGGCATCATGGATGCCATTTCTGCCATATATCATACCCGCAGTGGGAAAATCGGGCCCAGGAATATGGGTCATAATTTCAGGAATGGAAATGGCCGGGTTATCCAAAAGGGCAATGATGGCGTTGGCCACCTCGTTGATATTGTGGGGAGGAATATTGGTGGTCATCCCAACGGCAATACCCGAAGAGCCATTGACCAGAAGCGCCGGCAACCGGGTGGGCATCACCGAGGGTTCTTCCATGGTTTCATCGTAATTGGGGATCCAGTCCACGGTCTCTTTTTCAAGGTCAGCCAACATCTGATGGGCCACTTTTTTCATGCGGATTTCAGTGTACCTCATGGCTGCCGGGGAATCACCATCCACGGAACCAAAATTTCCCTGGCCATCCACCAGGGGATAGCGCATGGAAAAATCCTGGGCCATGCGGACAATGGTGTCATACACCGCAGAGTCGCCGTGGGGATGATACTTACCAATGACATCACCCACCACACGGGCGGATTTCTTATAAGATTTATTCCAGTCGTTGTGCAGCTGACGCATGGCAAAAAGCACCCGGCGATGAACAGGTTTGAGGCCATCCCGGACATCGGGAAGGGCCCTGCCGATGATGACGCTCATGGCATATTCGAGATAGGACTGCTTCATCTCCTTCTCGATGCTTGTCACATTGTTGTCTTGGTTTATCATTCACTGTCCTTATAACGGGCATGTCCTGCTGGACACAACGAATATTGAAAATGGTATTATGCCGCCCCTCCCGACGGGCAATGGGCCCGGCCGGAACCGTAGACGGCACAATTGGCCGGTTCCTATTACCCATCGGGGGGGGCTCTGTTGAGGTTGCCCAAAAGTTTTATTTTCTAATAAAGAACTTTACAACGGATATTATCAATCCAGATGAATCCGGCAAAAACGCTTGTGTAACCAAGTGTTCCCAAGCCAGGCGTTACAATAAAAACATTTAGTTGTCGCCAACCATGGTACACCACGTTCAACTTGGTTCTAAATTCAGACGCTGGAAAAACTGGGGGGGAATAAAAGAAATACAACTTGCAGAAAATAAATGGCAGGATCTGGGTGGCTCTCTTTTAAATGACTATTCACCCGTCCCGACCAGCGTATGGAGGGGATAAGATTTTAATCGCTACAGCCCCATGGGCCCTGACGGTTTCAATCTTACCCCCGGTATACGTGGTTCGCACAGATGCCTATGTGCACAAAGCGTTTTCAGGTTTTTTAAAGCAGCCCTATTTACGGCCGGTACATCCTATGGCTGCCAGCAAAAGCACACATTCAAAAATAATTACCTGAACAAAGCTTCCAAAAAAATGATACACAATGCCGCCTCCCATGATTGCCGGAACGGCGGAAAAAATCATAATACCCAATTTCCTGCTGATGTCCATAGCTTCAAGTTCCCCTGTTTTTTATCTGCACCTAATTATGATTTATAAACAATCTGTTTTTTACCATCAGGAGCGCTTCAAGTAAAGTAAAAATTAGCGTTCAATTACCATGGCCATGCCCATGCCGCCACCAATGCACATGGAAATAAGACCTGTGCCATAGTCTTTTCTTTTCATTTGGTGAATGGCGGTGACCATTTGCCGGGCTCCGGTGCAGCCAATGGGATGACCAAGGGAAACCCCACTTCCCAGTTCATTGGGTTTTTCCACATCAAGATTGAGTTCCCTCATGCATCCAATGGCCTGGGCCGCAAAGGCCTCATTGAGTTCCACCATGTCAAGATCGCCCATGGTCATGCCCGTGGAGGAGAGCACCTTTTTAATGGCAGGGATGGGTCCAAGGCCCATATAGGCCGGATCAAGCCCACCAGAGGCAAAGGCTTTTATTTTGGCTATTTTTTCAAGGCCCAGGGCATCTGCTTTTTCCTCAGTCATGAGCAGAACTGCGGCGGCCCCATCATTAATGCCAGAGGCATTTCCTGCCGTAACACTGCCATCTTTTTTAAACGCTGGCCTTAATTGGCCCAATTTTTCCATGCTGGTTTCCATGGGTCGCTCATCCACATCCACCATCACCTCTTTTCTCCGGGACATGAATTTCACAGGAATAATTTCCTGGGCAAAGGTGCCATCCTTAATAGCTCCCAGGGCACGGGTGTGACTCATCAAGGCCAGCTCATCCTGTTCCTGACGGGTGATGCCATACTTTGCCACGATGTTTTCCGCCGTTAATCCCATGTGATATCCATAAAAAATTTCATAGAGGCCGTCAAATACCATCAAATCATAGATATCACCAGTGCCGGTGAGTTCCATGCGATGGCCCCACCGGGCCTTGGGAAGTGCCATGGGGGCATTACTCATGCTCTCTTGTCCCCCGGCCAGAATAACATCCGCGTCTCCGGTCATGATGGCCTGGGCACCCAGGGCAATGGCTTTAAGCCCGGAACCACAAATTTTATTGGCAGTGAATGCCGGGGTAAAGCGGGGAATACCGGCGGCGATCATGGCCTGACGGGCGGTATTCTGCCCCTGGCCTGCCTGGAGTACATTACCCATAATAACTTCATCAATGTGCACCGGGGTAAGGGAATCATCGTAATCATACCCTTTTTTTTCAAGATCAATCTGACCTTGATCCTTAAGGCTTTCAGGCCCAAAAGCCTTGACTGCCTCATCTGCTTCAGGTCGCAATCCCACCCGTTTTAAAACCGATTTCATCACCGTGGCGCCAAGTTCAACAACAGATACACTTTTTAACGAACCACCAAAGGACCCAACAGGTGTTCTGACACCACTTACGATCACAACGTCTTTCATTTTTTTCTGTCTCCGATGTGTTGAAAATCCCCCCCGACAAACTGATTTGAACAAAATTCATACCAGATTATTATTAAGAAGCATGGGGAAAACATGATTTTTCCGACGGCACCGCCCCATGATACGGTCAAGGGACCCGCCCATCGCTGGACTCCCAATGATCTGTTTCTCAACCTAAATTGATATAAAAAGGGATATTGCGTTACGTTAAAATGCGTTAATCAGTGAGAATGACACATAAAACAAAAATCAGCAAAGGCAACGGCCGCAAAACCCGATTCCATAATAATGCAGGCAAGAATAGAACCATCAAGTGACACTGTTTCTATCATGAATCAATAGCAAACTTAACCCAAACATACAAGGAATTCCAGCCATATTAACCGCCCTGATTTTGATTCAGAATCTGTCAGAAATTCAATGAGTTATTCTTTCTCTTTTTGGCCATATTTCTTCTGGATGTGTCGCCAGGCATCCAGACGATTTTTCACCGTTGCTTCATATCCCCGATCTGTGGGATCATAAAAAAAATGCCCTTGAAGTTCTCCTGGAAGATATGCCTGGGGCACATACCCATCCGGATAATCATGGGCATATTTATATCCGGCATGGTACCCCTGTTGTTTCATTAATCCTGTGGGGGCATTTCGGATGTGCAGGGGAACGGGAAGGTATCCTGTTTTTTCCACCTCCTGGCGCACGGCTTTCCCTGCCATGTACACGCGATTACTTTTGGGAGCCGTTGCCAGATAAATGGCAGCCTGGGCCAGGCAATCATCCCCTTCGGGGTGACCCAGAAACCGAAAGGCTTCCAGGGCATTCAAGGCAACGGTCAAAGCACCGGGGTCTGCCAGACCGACATCCTCCACGGCAAAGCGCACCATGCGTCTAAGGACATACAAGGGGTCTTCCCCGGCGGAAATCATACGGGTCATCCAGTACAAAGCCCCGTCGGGGTCACTTCCCCGCAGGCTTTTATGAAAGGCAGAAATGAGATTAAAATGCTGATCCCCTCCCTTGTCATATCGCAATGCCTTTTTCTGAACCGCCTGTTCCACATCAGCAAGGGTAATACGCATGATTGGCGCACTTGAAGGGCTTGAAGAGGCATCATGATTCTCCACATCCGGCGTGACCCGCCGGGCAAAACCGGCAGCGGCTTCCAGGTTGGTAAGCGCAATTCGGACATCCCCATCCGAAGCCCATGCAATGTGATCCAGGGCTTCCTTTGACACCGCAAGATTCAAATCACCAAGCCCCCGGTCCCTGTCTGCCAGGGCCCGCTCCAAAATAAGACGAATCTGTTCCCCACCCAGTCGCTTTAAGGCCACCACACGACACCGGGACACCAGGGCCGGAATCACCTCAAAGGAGGGATTTTCCGTGGTGGCCCCCACCAGGACAATGAGCCCCTTTTCAACATGGTGGAGGAATGCATCCTGCTGGGCCTTGTTAAAGCGATGGATCTCATCCACAAATAAAATGGTCCGTCGGGCATGGAGTCGACGCTGCTCCCGGGCCGCATCAATAACCTTCCGGATATCCTTTACCCCGGAAAGAACCGCCGATATCTCCACAAAATGTGACCGGGTTTCCCGGGCAATGATACCAGCGATGGTGGTTTTACCACAGCCGGGCGGTCCCCAGAGAATGATGGAAAAAAGCCGATCATTGACAATGGAACGGCACAGCACCGAGTCCCGGCCCACCACATGCGCCTGCCCCACCACCTCTTCAAGGTGCCGGGGACGCATGCGATCGGCCAGGGGCGCATGGGAGATATCCCCTGCCATATCCACATCAAACAGATCCATTTATTTGGTTTCTCCGTCCCGGGCCCTTTTTTTGCGATGTTGCTCCACCCGTTCTTTTCTTCGCCGGGTATGAAGCTTTTCTTTTTTTGCCGTATACCGTTTTTCCACAAGGGTTTTCCCGGTAAATGCCAGTTTTCCTGTTTTCTCACGGAAATACAGATTAATAGGCGTTTTTTCCAACTCCGCCATCTCCCGTATCTGGTTGATGAGATACCGCTTGTAGGAAAAATGAACCGCCTCTGGATAATTGACAAAACAAATGATGGTGGGTGGTTTTACCGATACCTGGGTGGCATAAAAAAACTTCAACCGCTTGCCCTTGTGCAGGGGAGGCTCTGTGCGGTAGATGGCATTCTCAATGATTCGATTGAGAAGCCCTGTATTTATGCGGTAATTATACTCTTCATACACCGATTCCACCATGGATAAAAGCTTATGGGTTCGCTGTCCTGTGAGGGCAGAAATGGTGATGGCTGGCGCAAAGGATAAAAACTTTGACTTCATCCTTAGATCTTCCATAAACGCCTTTTGATCTTTGTCATCTGCCTCCAGAAGATCCCATTTGTTTAAAACAAAAACGGCTCCGCACCCTCGGTCATGGGCGTAGCCTGCAATGGTGATATCCTGGTCGGTGACGCCTTCACTGGCGTCAATGAGGATCAATGCCACATCACAGCGATCAAGGCTTTTCAGGGCCTTAAGAATAGAATATTTTTCTATGCGCTCCCGAACTTTTCCCTTGCGGCGGATACCTGCCGTGTCAATAAGTCGAAAGGTTTTACCGTTTTTATCAATGGTCAGGTCAATGGCGTCCCGGGTGGTACCCGCCTTTTCACTGACCACCACCCGTTTGGTGCCAAACAGGCGATTGATCAGGGAAGATTTCCCCACATTGGGCCGCCCTGCCACGGCAATGCAAATTTCTTGCTCTGTTGATGCGTCTCCTGAACCCTCCGGGGTTTCAAACAACACCTCCTCCTCAAGCACACAGATCAACTCATCCATAAAGGTGGGAACCCCCACCCCATGTTCTGCAGATACGGGAAAGAATTTATCCATCCCAAGTGTAAAGAAGTCGGCAAGCTCATCCCGTTGCCGATTATTTTCAATTTTATTGATCAGATAAAAAACCGGCTTGTCACTTTTTCTTAAAATTTGAACCAGATCCTGATCAAAGGGGGAGACACCGGCCCGGCCGTCCAGCACCAGCACAATGACATCCGCCTCTTTCACCGCCATCTCCACATGCTCCCTGATCTCTGCGGCAAAAACATCTTCATCATCCACAAGGAATCCACCAGTATCCACAACGGTGAAGGGGATGTCATCCCACATGGCATCTGCGTAATGGCGATCCCTTGTCACGCCCGGGAAATCATCCACAAGGGCATTTCTGGATTTTGTTATTCGATTAAAAAGGGTTGATTTGCCCACATTGGGCCGCCCCACAAGGGCAACAATTGGTTTCATTTGAATATAGAACCTCCGAGGTTGAAAACAGACCACACCATGATCCTCCGGGGAGAGGATCCCCATAAAATTCCATATCATCATCAGAGGCGCTGGGTGTTTAATAGCGGCAGTTTTTGTATGGTTGTCAATATAGCCCGTAGCGTAATTGATGATCCTAAAAAAATGATTTTTGCTACGCTGTCAATATTTCTGGAATTTTTCAAGTATCAACCATTACGGGATATGCTATATGTGATTTCGTGCCTGCAATGGAAATGCTGCTCATGGGGATAGACCACAGTGAAGTATACAGAAAAAAACGTCCCAGTCAAAGCATGAAAATATCCGACACTTCCGGGCATAAGAAAAGGCGGGCACAAACAAAAAAAGCCCCGGAAAAAATTCCGGGGCTTTATAATCTTTTAAGTACAAAAAAGATGGCGTCCCCAAGGGGATTCGAACCCCTGTCGCCGGCGTGAAAGGCCGGTGTCCTGGACCGGGCTAGACGATGGGGACGCAACATCATTTTTGGGTGGTGGGCCGTACTGGGCTCGAACCAGTGACTCTCTGCTTAAAAGGCAGATACTCTACCGACTGAGTTAACGGCCCCCAAAAACAAGGCGAAACTATACTTT
>Ga0307929_1001553_pt1 | contig 16943 bp, 12 predicted proteins | sample AceLakmetage1330_FD_203160 | JGI IMG/M metagenome (GOLD analysis project Ga0307929, IMG submission 203160) | Saline water microbial communities from Ace Lake, Antarctica - #1330 | ecosystem: Environmental > Aquatic > Non-marine Saline and Alkaline > Saline | place: Antarctica: Ace Lake...
AGAGAGATTGCTCCAATTGATGAACCTTGCTTTGAATGGGTAACTTCATTGATCAATTGTATTGAAACCACCCAACAAGAAAATGCAGGGGACGCAAAAAAACCGCGCCCCTGATTTAAGCGTTGAACAAAACCGCTTCGCGGAAGGAAGCCACGATACAGCCTAAACCTTTAATATTTAAACGAAACAATATAATTTCTCTTTATATTTAACTCGTGTTGTTCCATCATTCTCCTGAATACCCACCCATAATTTTCAGGAGGTAAAAATGACAGAACTTCGACAAAGATTTGAAAGGCACCTGACCCTTCACCGGCTTTCGCCCAAAACGAATGCAGCATACATGAGCGCTGTCAAATCACTTGCCGTTTATCACAGGCAATCGCCGGACAAACTTACGAATGAACAAATCCAGGACTATCTGCACTATATTATCGCGGATAGAAAGTTGGCATGGAGTTCCTGCAATGTTCAGTTTTCAGGGATCAAACGTTTTTATAAAAACGTATTGAACCGTAACACCAAGCTGTGCATACCGCCTCGGCCACGGGAAAAGAAGATTTTCATGGCCCTAAGCCGAGAAGAAGTAAGCCGGATTTTAAACGCATGCCAAAACCTCAAGCATTACACCCTTCTTTTGACTGTTTACAGTGCAGGCCTGCGGGTCAGTGAAGTCGTCAAGCTTCAGCCGCTTCACATAGAACGGTCCCGCAAAATGATACGGATCGAGCAAGGCAAAGGCAGAAAAGATCGGTATACGGTGCTGTCTGACAAACTGTTAAAAGCACTTGAAGAATATTGGCGTGCCTACAGGCCCGGAGATTGGATTTTTTTTGGAAAGACAAAAACAAAACCAATGCCCATTGAGACTGCACAGAAAATCTACTACAACGCAAAAGCAGAAGCCGGTGTCAAAAGGGGGAAAGGCATCCATACATTTCGTCATTATGTAGAGTCAGGGATTATGGTGAGTGTGGCTCTACAAGCCTACTGTTCCGGTTGATTTATATCAAAACACTCCCCATTATAATTCCCGCTAATTACACAATAAGCGCTTCTATTTCATCAAGTTCGGATCATATCCCCATTTCAGTGCGTATATGACGGTAGATTTACAAAGGCTTTCTGACTTATTTAATGTCCTTTTTTATCAGGGGATTTAGAATTTTTTTGCGTGTTATGTAATTGATCCATAAAAATCATCCTTTCAGTTTTAAGATTAGGATGAGCATGTTTTATTATGGAGAGTGTTTCGAGGATTTATTCCCATTTAATAGTATTCTTGCAGTCATGATCCCCATTATATTTGACTCTACATAATGACGAAAAAGATGGGCGTGCAGATGTTTATCAATATCAAGTGAATCTGCAGCCCTTTGGAAGATATCCTGTAACGTCCGCGGGGAAATCCTCTTTTCTCGTATGGATAAAAATAAAGGACCTTGCTTTTGATCAAGAAAAACAAAATATCGGTCCAGAATAAAACATAAAATTTCAGGCATGATCAATGATCGTTGTTTCCCCCCTTTTTCATTTATCTGCAAAAGGCCGGTTTCAATATCAACATCTTCAATGTTCAGGAAAATGACGGAAGACAACCGCAGGCCAAGGAGTCCCAGCATCATTATCATTACAAGATTTCTGAAACCAGAAGCATCTGATGCTTTGCAATAAAAAAAAGTTAAAAGCCGATTATACTCTTCAATGGTTAAAAAATGGGGGATCGTTTTTTCGATCTTGGGATATGGAAAATCCGAGGCAATATTGGTTTTTATCCAACCGTTGAGTTTTAAGAAATGGAAGAATTGCCTCAAGCTCCAGATACGGGCCTTTTTGACATGGATGGAAGGATCCCGATACTGCGTAATGAATTCTTTTAAAAGCCTGTAAGAGATGCCCTGAACGGACTCGACAGATGCCTTGTCAATAAACCTGTTGAATTCGTTGAGCCTTACTCGTAAGGATTGAATGGATCTGGTCGCAAAATTTGAGACTTTACAATAATCGAGAAAATGTTCTATCTTGATTTCCAGCATAGAGGATCTCCTTTCTTTTTGGGAGAAAAGTTAAAAATTTGTGTTTGGGAGGTTCTCTATGCTTCTACTACAATTTTAACACCTGACAAATCCTTTTCTGATCTAACCGCGGGGTTTGGGGGTTAGCACTGAAATAACATACTATATGAATAGAATTTTTAGAATTGTTGTTCCCGTCCTTTTGGTCATAGCATTTTTAGTCGCTGTCGCATGGGCGATATGTGCACCAGATTTTGAACCAGCAATTACGTCTTTGGCCTTATTAGCGTCCTTAATTGCAATTTTCGCAGATAGATGGATAAATTTACGAGAACGACGCAAAGAATTTTTACGTGTACTAGCTCATGAAATGTATTTGAATATTGGTGTCATAAAAGGTTTGCAGGAAGCGAAGAAAGAAGAGAACATAAAAACCCCCCATGTATATCCACGTTTTTACACAACTTCATTGACCAGTGTGATTTCCTCAGGAATCTTCACTGGGCAGGAAGATAAAAAATTGTGGAAACTTATGAATGTTTGGTTGCAACTATCAACAGATTTCAATAACAGGCTCAACATTTCAGAAATACGGGTACTTTCTAACCCTGCAAATGCTAAGGCATTCAACAAAAAAATTACTGAAGGAAAAGTTGCAGTAAAAACAATATCAGCATTCCAGAAATTACTAGATTTAATAATGACAAACTATAAGCGTGAATCGGAAATCGACTATGACACTGTACTTTTCGAAGCAGAATAAAGTTAAATAGTGATTATAAAAGACCTCAAAGTCAGTTTACTTGAATTTCAGCACTTTGCCTGTATGTCTTGTAAATCATAAATAGGAAATTAGGGGATATGACACCTTTCATTAATAATAATTTGCTAACAAATGCATTGAGACGGATTTCAACTCGCCGCTACGCAGCGGGTTGAAACCGCTCATGCTAAGCGTTCGGTGGCACTAAGGGAACATGACTGCAATATTGTTGGATAAATTCACTTAATAAGGGAGTTAAAAAATGAATATAATCAGTTTACTCAATCAAATTGAAAACGATGAAGTTGTACTACCTGCTATTCAACGGAATTTTGTTTGGGAAGAGGAGAAGATACAAACACTAATGGATTCAATCGTGAGAGGGTACCCAATTGGAATTATATTGATGTGGGAGACATATAAAGATATTCAATATCGATATTTTGAAAAAGATTTCATCGACGGCAATCGGCCTACATTTCACGATAATACTCAAAATAAAAAATTAAAAATAGTTTTAGACGGTCAACAGAGACTACAATCCCTATTTATCGCACTTTATGGAAAATACGGAGGAAAATCACTTTATTTTGATGTTTTGAGTGGAAGGGATTCTGAAGATTTTAAGGAGGAAAAATATCTCTTCTATTTCACTTCTTCTAAAGAAGCTGATGAGTGGAATTCTGAATCCATTGAGTATTTTGAAGATCCAGAAAATGATCCTGAAGATGACTACGAAGTGGAATATTTTGTTAAAGTAATAGATTTATTTTCTATGACAGCTAAAAAAAAGCGAGAATTTCGGAAAGAAATATCACAAAAGCTAAAATTAAATGACGAAAACGAAGGAAGATTAGAAGCAAATTTCGCCAGACTTGATGAGGTTTTGGTTAAAAATGAGAATATATTAAAAACTTCTGTTATAGATGAAAATATTCCTAGCAGTAGCCCAGAGAGGAAATCAGATTCTGACGTGCTCGAAATATTTGTAAGGATAAATCGGCAAGGAACACCGCTTAGCCGATCCGATCTTATTTTCAGTATGTTAAAATTAAATTGGAAGGATTCTGCAACGGCGCTACCTGAATTTGTTGATAGCGTTAACAAAGGAAATTCTTTTCTATTAGACATTGATTTTGTCATTCGTTGCCTTTTTGCAGTGTCTGATTTAGGAACAAAGTTTGACATTGATATTCTACGTAAAAAACAAAATATGGAAATGATAAAGCAAAACTTTCAACAATGTTGCGAGGCAATTCGCTCCGCTGTGGACACTATTCAGCGTGAATGTTGGATCGCAAGCAGTAAAGCTTTGGGGAATTATCACACCCTTGTCCCATTTGTGTACTATTTGTACCATACTCCTAAGCATCAATTACCTGACAGTGAGATAGATAATTTTAGAAAATCTCTTTTCCTATTTGGTTTCACAACACCTTTTTCACGATACGCAGATAGCAGATTAGGTAAATTTATTAAAGAAGAATTGAAGCCTTTATTACAAGAGGACAATTATGTTTTTCCTTATAGTAGCGCTATAGGCTGGGTTAATTATTGGGAAGGAATTGGGGAATATGGTCCAGCGCTGATACAAAGAAATGCCAAATTAGCTCTTTATGTACTGCAAAGGTATACTGGATCGGATACTCACCATAGGCCAAACGCTCAAGAAATGGATCATATATTTCCACGGTCGATCTTGCGTAGCAAAGAAAGATTTGATGAATCAGAAATCAATCATTATGCAAATTTTTGGATACTCGCTAAAGGTAAAAACCAAAATAAAAGTAATAGGCATCCAAAAAAATATTTTGCTGATAGTAATATAAGCGATGCAGAAATGAAAAAGGCTCTTATTGACAAAGACATGCTTGATTATCGGTTCTATAGAAAATTTCTGAAACAACGAGGAGATAAAATATTGGATTATGTTAAAAAGAAAGTAGGCTTCAAAGAAGATGACTTTCTTGTTAATGAAGAAAGTTAGTAGCCAATGTAGATCAACACCGAACAAACGGCTACAGTTGACGGCCCTAGCAGTTTTGCGGTCTATCGTCACCCAATAGTAAATGATCAATTACTACTTCGAATCAAATTCAGTGTGGGCCGCAACTGAGACCAGTGTTGGGCTTAACAAAAAGGTACCTATGGGAAAAATAGTATTAGATACAAACATATTTTACAGTTGGATCAATCTTTCCGTGAATGATAAAATTCCACCTCATATTATTGATAATCTAGCTGAATCCAACGAGCTGTTCATCACAACAGCTTCGATTGCAGAGATGATAGTAAAATTTAGGAATGACTTATCTTTATTAAAACAGTGTTTAAAACCTATTGTTGAATCTAAAATTACAATTGTCAGCATAGGCTTTATCCCGATTAGTAATACAATAATTAAAACAATACATTCAGCAGATTCCTTAGATTCAATTGAGTCTGAAATTGGGGAGGTATTTGATCTAAAAGTAACAAAAGAAGCAGAGTTACTTAGATTTTTTGTAATAGCTTTATTATACGGGTTTTTTCATGCGATTAGAATAATTGAGAATTACAAACTTTCGGAAAAAAGGAATGACGATGCTTTTTTACTTTCCACAAGAGCTTTATTAGAAGGTAACAGTGAGTTAGTTTTTGATGCTATGAAAATAGAGCTATTAAAGGGATATGAGACCGGTAATGAGCAGCACCAAATAAGAGACGCTTTGTCGGAGTGGACTTTCCGTTTATTAAATATATGGATTTTCAATTTTTATCAGGCCAAGCATGGTTTATTATTTGAAGATCTAAAAAACCCAGATCCAGAAAAATTGGCAAAGGTAAATGAAAGCTGTAAAAACGACGCCTTTTTCACAAAAATAGAAAAACATAAGGACAATCTTTTTTCTTTAGTCTCCAATAAAAAATACCATATACATTCAGAAGATTATTTGAATGAATTGAAAAAAGACTTAACTGGAAATGACTTATTTTCAAATGAAGCAAGAGACTACATTATTTTCAAGTTACAAAAATCTATGATTTACGGTGCAAAGATTAATAAAAATGACGTTATTGATCTACTAATTCTGTATTCAGTCATGCTAGATGGGCATATGTTTTTAACATTGGATAACAAATTCAATAATGCCATTAAAGAAGTGTCACCAGATAGTTTTGAGTTAGCAGTTTCACTTGGGTTGACCTCATAGGGCTCAACAAAAGTTTCAACCTGCGTTGGAGGACGTGATGAAACTAACAGCCTATATTAAACACCAACAATCCTTTTTTCCAATTTATTGGGTAAAGAGGAATAATAACAATATTACTGGTGCTTTCGATGGTAGTTTGTTCCAAGCATCTCTATATCCATCCGTCAAAGATATTGATATTCATTTTACATATCCGAACGATGGTAGGTTGCATTACTCAATAAAATCAAGTAGTCGAAACATTCAGGAACGCTTTTTTGTAAATAGCGAGAAAAATAAACTAAACAAGGAAGGTAATATCTCACTAAAAGGTAATTCCTTTAATATCTTTGATCATATGCTCCCCACTAGAAATACAAATATGCAACCATTGAAGGATTTCCACGAATCAAACAATCTTTTCCAGTTCCCAATGGCAGCGATCAGCTGTATTAACGGATCTTTAAATTTTCCTTCTCAGAAAAAGAAAACTAGAATCAATGAGAGACAGCAAAATATTGTTGTAGATACAAAAACTTATAACGACATTACTATTAACCCAAGCGCTGTTCTGGTCGGAAAGTATCATGATTTGAATTCTTTCCTTGAAAAAACAACATTATCAATTGTTGATGACTCAAGTTTTCCAATTATCGTACTTTTTGTAAACATTAGCACCAAATAACAGCGGGTAAGGCTCCAACTAGTGCATGCAGCCGATGGCCCCTTGCGTTTTTGGGTTCGTATTTATCTCAGTGATCAGGCTGGTATTACTGCTTCGCTCTAAGTTCAGTGTGGGCCACGGCTGATGCTAGTGTTATTTTTATTAATTTTTAGCCTTAAGGAGGAAATTTTCCAACTTAAGGAAAGAATTTATGAACTTGAGACGGAGAACTCTAAACTTAAGAAAGAAAATATCCAACTTAATAGCAAGCAAATCCTTCATCAAGGAGGGGTAATTAAACCATATTGATGGTGTCAGATATATACTCATAATTTACTCCTTTTCTAATAACCAATCAGTTGCACCGGACAAAGCCGGTGCAACTGTGGTGTTCTTGGCGGCTGAACGCCGCCAAGAACGCGGTGCTGACTTCGTCCAGCTCCTGTCCCTGGCGCCGTGCGCCAGAACCATGAGCTGGATCGGACACCGTGAACCGCACAAGCAAACTACGTTTGCTTGCACGTTCCCCGGAGCCGCTCAGCACCGCGTTGGAAAAGAGTACAAATATGGAAATACAATTCGCAGGAGAAGCCGGGATAACACAATCATGCATAAATGCCATTTTAAGATATTTGCAATTTAATGATTCTCTTTCAAAAGTTCTAATCATCACGAACAAACAATCCCATGCTCTTGTCCTTTACACAGAAGATCATGAGATCATAGCAATCAAGTCAGGCTTCTCATCCGGATACTCTGGAGAAGGCCCAAAAGGATTTGCATATAGTCTATCGCATTTGGATGAGTATGGTATTGAAATTGAAGAAAACACCAAAAGTCAATTGCTTGAATTCATGGCATTAAATCATCTATTTACTTTAGAATCCACATCAAAATCAAGACCGGAACAAGGTGAACTAAATCCAAAATTTAGCATTGAGGCTGACATCCTCAATGCAGTCAAACCATTGAAGGCCGCAGAGTAGATTATGCCCTTTGTCATCCGGCAAACAAGCCTTCTGTGTTTGTGGAGGTCAAGAAAATCGGGTTCACCGCCGGGGCTGATCGGCAATTGTTTGAATATGCCTTTCATCTTGGTGTTCCCATGGCTATTTTGACGGACTGAAAGACACCTCCCGAAAGCGTGGGAATCTTTGCTGAGTGATCCAGATTCCCTATTGCGGGAGATGCTTGCCGAAAAAGACGGTATCTTTCAAAGGACAGAACAGATCTTTACCCGGGACGGCCGGACCTGGTTGAGCAGTTCTTAGTTGAAGTGGTGCCTGGCTTTTGGCTGGGTACCAACTACAGCCGGAAAAATATCCAGGATATTATCAATCTCGCACTGGAAGTGGCTGGTCCGCAGTTAAGGGATGTGATACAAGCACAGGTGATATAGATTTTGAGCAGAAAACGCAGTATCTAAAACTGTCAGGAAACAAATGAATCACGCTGTACACAATAAGATGGTATCCTTTATCTGGTCCATTGCCGATGATTGCTTAAGAGACATTTTTGTAAGGGGAAAATACCGGGATGTTATTTTACCCATGGTCGTCCTCAGACGCCTGGACAGCCTGCTGGAGCAGTCCAAAGAAAAGGTGATGCAGGAACTATCCTTTCAAAAAAACGACATGGGACTGGTTGAACTGGATGATAAAGGGCTTCAGGATGCCGCAGGCTTCGTCTTTTACAATACCAGCAAATGGACCTTGAAAACCCTTTTCAATACCGCCACCAACAACCAGCAGATTTTGAAGGCCAATGTGGAGGATTATCTTTTAGGATTTTCCGTAAACGTCAAAGAGATCGTTGAAAAATTCAATCTCAAAGCCCAGATTCGCCACATGGCGGCCAAAGATGTGCTGCTGGATGTCCTGGAGAAATTCACCTCTCCTTATCTAAATTTAACCCCCCGTGACAGGCAGGACCCGGACGGAAATATCATGCCCGCCTTAAGCAATCTTGGCATGGGGTATGTCTTTGAAGAGCTGATCCGCAAATTCAACGAAGATAACAATGAAGAGGCAGGAGAGCATTTCACCCCCAGGGAAGTGATTGAACTGATGACCCGCCTGACATTTGAACCGGTAAAGGACCGGATGCCACCCGTTATCACCATTTACGACCCGGCCTGCGGGTCCGGCGGCATGCTCACAGAATCCCAGGAGTTCATTAAGAAAGAAACAGGACGGCAAGCAGATGACGGATATATTTATCTCTACGGTAAAGAAATCAATGACGAGACCTACGCCATCTGCAAATCAGATATGATGATCAAGGGAAATGATCCCGGCTTTATCCGCCCTAATTCAACCCTTTCCACGGATGAGTTTGCAGGCACGAGCTTTGATTTCATGCTCTCCAACCCGCCCTATGGGAAAAGCTGGGCCAGTGAACAGAAATTTATTAAGGATGGGGCCAACGTCATTGATCCGCGGTTTAAGGTCACCCTTAAAGATTATTGGTGCCAGCCCCAGGATGCGGATGCCGCACCCAGATCCAGCGACGGCCAGCTCCTGTTCTTAATGGAAATGGTCAGCAAGATGAAGACACCGGATACCAGTTTATTCGGATCGCGCATCGCCTCGGTTCATAACGGGTCCAGCCTGTTTACCGGGGATGCGGGAAGCGGCGAGAGCAATATCCGCCGCCACATCATTGAAAATGATCTGTTGGAAGCCATTATCCAATTGCCCAACAACCTGTTTTACAACACCGGCATCACCACCTATATCTGGCTTTTGTCCAACAATAAGGAAGACAAAAAAAAAGGAAAGGTACTGCTCGTTGATGCCTCAAGGTGTTTTCGAAAACTTAGAAAAAACCTGGGCAATAAGAATTGTGAATTCTCGGCAACCCATATCCGGGATATTGTCGCGGCCTGCACAGGGATGCAAACCATCGAGCCTGAAAGGGATGAAAAAGGAGAGGATACAGGCATCGCTTCCAAAGTTTTTGAGAACAGCGATTTTGGGTACTATAAAGTGGCCATTGAGCGGCCGGACCGCAGATCGGTACAGTTTACAAAGAAAAGCATCGCCCCTCTGCGGTTTGACAAGGCGCTGGCAGCCCCCATGGAATGGATTTACGGGCAATGGGGGGATGCCATTTACACGCCTGGAACCCTTGCGGATCATGAACGACAGATCCTGGCCTTTTGTGAAGACAATGGCGTCGCATTAAATTCAAAAAGCCGTAAAAAGCTTCTCAGCCCTGTCACCTGGAAAAAGCATTTAGAACTGGTTGAGTCTGCCCAGAGCTTGATGACTGCCATTGGCAAGGATGAATTTAACGATTTCAACCTGTTTCAGTCCCTGGTGAATAAAACCCTGAAAACCTTGAAATTAAAACTGTCTGCCACAGAGAAAAAGGCCATTTTGAATGCTGTGTCCTGGTATGATGAGACTGCACATCGGGTCATCAAAACAAAGGTCAAGCTGACCGGCGACAAGCGCAGCAAACTGTTGACCCACCTGGGGTGTGAAGAAAAAGACCTGCCGGACTTCGGGTTTTATCCCACAGAAGGTAAAAAAGGGGAATATCTGACCTTTGAACCCTGTTCAGATCTTCGCGACCATGAGTCAGTGTCCCTGAAAGGTAATATCCACGACTATTTTAAGGCGGAAGTCATCCCCCATGCTCCCGAAGCCTGGATCAATCTGGATTCGGTGAAGATCGGCTATGAGATCAGTTTTAATAAACACTTCTACCGCCACAAACCCCTGCGGTCCATGGAAGAAGTCGCAAAGGATATTCTGAAGCTGGAACACCAGGCCGAAGGCTTAATTGCCGATATTTTAGGACTTGCTATGGCAGTGATGTCAGGGGTGGGTCATGAGTGATCTTGTGCCTATGATGCCCAGATACGAGGAATACAAGGATTCCGGGGTGAAGTGGCTTGGGGAGATACCGAGGCATTGGGAACTTCAACGGATAAAATTCTTATTTAAAGAAATAAACGAAAGAAGCAAATATGGAATCGAGGATTTGTTATCTGTTTCGCAATACAAAGGAATAACTAGAAGAAAAGATAAATTCGACAATGATGAGAATCTAATAACTACTGCAAGATCCTTAGAGGGTTATAAAAAAGTTTTCAAAGGAGACTTAGTAAGCAATATTATGCTTGCTTGGAATGGAAGTTTAGGATTTTCAACATATAATGGAATAACAAGTCCAGCTTATTCTATTTATCGATTAAAGGTGGATGCTGTTGAAAAATATTTTCATTATTTGTTTCCTACAGAAATATATAAAGCTGAATTCAAACGGAATTCTTCTGGTGTTATAGAAAGCCGCTTAAGACTTTATACTGAAGATTTTTTTGATATTTGGTCATTGTTTCCTTCCTTACATGAACAAACCGCCATAGCCAGTTTCCTCGACTGCAAAACCACAAAAATCGACCAGGCCATGGCCATCAAAGAAAAACAGATCCAGCTCCTCAAGGAGCGCAGACAGATCCTTATTCAGACTGCTGTGACTAAAGGCCTTGATTCAAATGTTTTCATTCGCGACTCTGGTGTGGAATGGATTGGGGAGATACCGGCTCATTGGGATGTTAAACGAGCAAAGTATTTATTTAAAGAAGTAGATGAACGTTCAACAACTGGAAAAGAAGAATTGCTATCTGTTTCTCACATGACAGGCGTTACCCCCCGTTCTGAAAAGAACGTGACTATGTTCTTGGCTGAAGACTATACGGGATCAAAAACTTGCCAGAAAAACGATCTTGTTTTTAATATTATGTGGGCATGGATGGGGGCGTTGGGTGTTACTGACAAACCTGGCATAGTCAGCTCTTCTTATGGTATTTTCAGGCAGCAAAAAGATGGTCAGTTTAATTCGAATTACCTTGAATTCTTATTAAAGACAACAAAGTATATTGAACATTACAATAAAGTTTCTACTGGCCTGCATTCATCTCGTCTTAGATTTTATGGTCATATGTTTTTTAACATGGAAATAGGCTTCCCTGACAGAAAAGAACAAGACCAGATTGTTACCCACATCCAGACCCAATCCACCAAAATCGACAAGGCCATTGCCATACAGGCGCAGATGATCGACAAACTCAAGGAATACAAAGCAACCCTGATCAACTCCGCTGTGACCGGGAAAATAAAGGTGCCGCAGACCGTAGAAACAAAGGCCGTGGCATGATAAAAGGATAAGCCGATGACAGATGACAGACGCATTCAGATCTATAGGACAAAGGACGGGGAAGCCTGTGTGGATGTCCGGTTTGAAAAGGAGACGGTCTGGCTGACCCAGCGCCAGATGGGGGAGGTGTTTGATACCACGCCTGAGAATGTGCTGATGCATCTGAAAAACATCTATAAGACTGGGGAATTGAGAAAGGATTCAACTGCTAAGGATTTCTTAGTGGTTCGAACAGAAGGCAGGCGACAGGTCAAACGGCAGCTCAAGCATTACAACCTGGATGCCGTAATCTCGGTGGGGTATCGCGTGAACTCCAAACGGGGGGTGCAGTTCCGTATCTGGGCCACGCAACGGCTGCACGAGTATCTGGTCCAGGGCTATACCCTCAACCAGAAGCGTTTTGAAGAAAATGCAGCAGAATTAAAACAGGCCCTTGCCCTGATTCAAAAGGCGGCTCAATCGCCAGCACTTGCCACGGACATGGGGCGGGGGCTTGTGGATATCATGGGCCGGTATACCACAACCTTTCTGTGGCTCCAGCAATATGACGAGGGGTTGCTCACGGACCCGGTAGGATTTCCCGGCGGAACCCTTCCCTCTCCCAAAACGGCCATGGCCTCCATTTTCGCCCTGAAACAGCAATTGATGGCAAAAGGTGAGGCCTCTCAACTTTTTGCCAAGATGTCCCGACCCGACAGCATTGAGGCCATCTTCGGGAATCTGGACCAGACCGTTTTCGGAGAGCCTGCTTATCCGACAGTTGAGAGCAAGGCTGCCCATCTCTTGTATTTTGTAGTGAAAAATCATCCCTTTATTGACGGTAACAAGCGCAGCGGTGCGTTTTTGTTTGTGGATTTTCTCCACCGTAATGGCCGCCTGATAAGGGAGAATGGCGTGCCTGTCATCAATGATACAGGGCTTGCGGCCTTGACGCTGCTGGTGGCCGAGTCTGATCCAAAGCAAAAAGAGACGTTGATTAAACTGATAATGAATTTGTTGTGTGAACACAGAAGTTAAAAACATCTAAAGGAGTCCCATGGTCAGCCAAACCAATGAACAGGCCCTGGAGGCCGCCATTGAAAAAAAATTGACCGGCACCTGTTTGGAAGAGATAAAATTGGGTGAACTTAAACCGGGCGAAATAAAATCGGTAGAGTTAAAAGTTACGCCAGGAGATAAGAACCAGGTGGGCGAAACTCAAGTGCCCTTTGATACCCACCATGGGTATGAACTTGGATATCATCAGCATTTTAACCCCAGATTTGCCATTGATGAGAAAAAATTCTGGGCTTTTCTTGAAAACACCCAGGAAAAAGAGGTTGAAATCCTGCGGCGAAAGAGTCGCGGAACCGATGAATGGCAGCGCAAAATCTTAGAACGCCTGGACCGGATGATACAACAAAGGGGACTCTTGCATCTGCTGAAAAAAGGGTTGAGTGTGGATGATGCCCATTTTACGTTGATGTATCCGGCTCCCCTTGCAAGCTCCGCAGACCAGGTAAAACAGCAGTTTAGACGCAATATTTTCAGCTCCACCCGGCAGGTGCATTATTCTCTGGATAACCCCAATGAATCCATTGACCTGGTGCTGTTTATCAACGGGCTTGCCTTTGCCACCTTGGAATTGAAAAATCCCTGGACCGGTCAAACCGCCAGGTTCCATGGGCAGAAACAATATAGAACAGGAAGGGACAATCATCAGCCTTTGCTCCAGTTCGGCCGATGTCTGGTTCATATGGCCGTGGATACAGATGAGGTTTATATGACCACCAAACTTGCTGGTAAATCCACATTTTTTCTACCGTTCAACAAAGGGTACCATCTGGGGGCGGGCAATCCTCCCAATAAAGGCGGCCATAAATCCGCCTACCTTTGGGAAGAGGTTTTCAAAAAAGCCAGTATCGCCAATATTATCGAGCATTTTGTACGGCTTTCAGGGAAAACAAAAGACCCATTGAACAAGCGGACCCTGTTTTTCCCGCGGTATCAGCAGATGGATGTGGTCCGAAAACTGATCTCACACGCTGCCAAAAATGGGGTGGGACAAACCTACCTGATCCAGCACTCGGCAGGGTCAGGTAAATCCAACTCCATTACCTGGGCTGCCTATCAGCTCATCGAGACCTATCCTGAAAATCTAACGGTTCATGGAGCTAAGGGATTGGAGCGACCGCTGTTTGATTCGGTGATTGTGGTGACGGACCGGCGCCTTTTAGATAGGCAGTTAAGAGAAACCATCAGGGAATTTTCCGAAGTAAAAAACATTATTTCACCGGCCTACCGGGCTTCTGATTTAAAAGCCGCCCTGGAACAGGGAAAAAAGATCATCATCACAACCATACAGAAATTTCCCTTTATTCTTGACGGTATCAGCGATTTAAGCCAGAAAAACTTTGCCGTGATTATTGACGAGGCCCACAGTTCCCAGAGCGGATCTGCCCATGACAACATGAACCGGGCCATGGGAGCGGCAAACAATGAAGACGATGAGGGTATGGATGCCCAGGATAAAATTCTGAAAGCCATGGCAGAGCGTAAAATAAGGGCGAATGCGTCTTATTTCGCCTTTACGGCCACGCCCAAAAACACCACGCTTGAAAAATTCGGGAAAAAGCTGGAGGACGGTAGTTTTAAGCCCTTTCATCTGTATTCGATGAAACAGGCCATAGAAGAGGGATTCATCCTGGATGTCCTGGCTAATTACACGACCTATAAAAGCTATTATGAGATTCAAAAATCCATACAAGACAATCCCCTGTTTGACAGCAAAAAAGCCCAGAAAAAGCTTCGGGCCTATGTTGAACGGCACCAGCAGACCATCAATATTAAAGCACAGATTATCCTGGAGCATTTTATCCCCCAGGTGGTGAACCAGAAAAAACTTAGGGGTAAAGCCAAGGGTATGGTCATCACCCAGAATATTAAAACCGCAATTCGGTATTACAAAGCCATCGCCCGTCTGATCGATAAAAAAGGAAATCCGTTCAAGATTTTAATTGCATTTTCCGGCCATAAAGAAGTGGATGGAATTGAATATACGGAAAGTCTGATGAATGGGTTTAGTGAAAACGAAACCAGGGAGCGGTTCGATGCGGACGAATACCGCCTGCTGGTGGTGGCCAACAAATATTTGACCGGATTTGATCAGCCCAAGCTTGCGGCCATGTATGTGGATAAAAAGCTGCAAAATGTACTGGCGGTCCAGGCATTGTCCCGTTTAAACCGGTCCGCGCCAAACCTAGGCAAAAAAACCGAAGATCTGTTCATTCTTGATTTTTTCAACAGTGTGGAGGATATTAAAACGGCTTTCGATTTTTTTTACACAGCCACTAGTCTGTCCCAGGCCACGGATGTGAATGTCCTGCATGAGCTCAAAGAGTCCCTGGATGCAGAGGGCGTGTATGAATGGCAGGAGGTTGAAGATTTTGTAGAACGCTATTTTAATAATGCGGACGCCCAGGATTTAAGTCCCATTATTGATACGGCTGCAGCCAGATTTAATACCGGGCTTGCGCTTGAGGATGCAGACAAGGCAGACTTTAAGATCAAAGCCAAGCAGTTTGTCAAAATATACGGGCAGATGGCATCGATTATGCCTTACGAAATTGTGCTTTGGGAAAAACTGTTCTGGTTTTTGAAGTTTTTAATTCCAAAATTGATTGTCAAAGACCCACGGGCAGATGAAATTGATGAATTGCTAAATTCGGTTGATCTTTCTTCCTATGGATTGCAGCGGGTGAAACTGAACCACCAAATCCGTCTGGATGAAGAGGAAACTGAAGTGGAACCGCAAAACCCAAATCCACGTGGTGCCCATGGCGGTGATGAAGAGCATGACCCGCTGGATGAGATTATCCGCAATTTCAATGAACGCTGGTTCCAAGGCTGGAGTGCAACACCGCAGGAGCAGCGGGTTAAATTTTTAAATATTGCAGACAGTATTAAGTCACACCCGGATTTTGATGCAAAGTATAAAAACAATCAGGATACCCAAACCCGAATCTTAGCATTCCAGAAAATATTTGAGGATGTCATGCTTAAAAAGCGGCGGAATGAATTGGAACTATATAAACTGCTGGCAAGCGATGCTGCTTTCAGGTCAGCCATGCAGCAAAGTTTAAGACAAATTGTTGACAAATAAACGATCTAAAAATCTAACGAATAGAATGCTTGTGCCGAGCTAAATCCAGATCGATGGAATAGGACATAGGATCTTAGAAATTCGATAATATTACCCAGTGGGTGATCAGGTGAAATACTCGCCTTCCTCTGGCATTAGAGGTTAAGAAAGTCCCACCAGACCAAAGCTTTAGCCAGCAGGTCTGTAGTGAAATCCGCAGGTAAAACCAGTAATGGAGATCTGGAGCCGGATGAATCAAGATTGCAGGCTCTGTATAGAGCCCCGAAAAATGTATAGTTGTGGTCCGTTAGGATAACTCTTTCTCTTGGTGAAAGGGGAAAGTCGACAGGTTGCATTTTCTGGAAGACAACACTCCCGAATCCGCTATAGCAAGGAATCAGGAGACCACCGGGGTCAGAGATCAGGGCATGTTCTCAAAGGGGTAGTCTGGGAACTCGGGAGTCCCGAATGTCTCCTCATACAAAAACGGTTGGGAGGTTACCGAAAGATTTTAAAACTCCTTATTGCGTGCGGAAGCCTCGGCCTGCACCGCAATGTTTCTAAATAAGCAGAAGCATATGAGGTACCGGGGGCGGATAGTTAATAGCGAACAAACCCGTGTGAGCGGATACACATTGGAGTTGATTAAGCAGCAGGGTGGCAACCTTCACACTAGCAGCATCTCGTTAGATAATTTTTAAATGGATATTATCGGTTATCTTAAAAAACTGAATTGGTATAAGATGGGGTCTCTAACAGAGAATATTAAATACTCTCTGGGTGGGGAGCTGAATTGACAATACTGAGTTCAAAAGGATTGAACATGGATGACAACCACCAAAATATTATCATTTACAACACCAAAGATGGTAAAGCCTCTGTCTCCTTGCATACTAAAGATGGTATGGTTTGGATGAATCAGAATCAGATTTCCCACCTTTTTGACACCTCCGTACCCAACATCAGCATGCATATATCTAACATACTGAAAGAAAGAGAATTATTTGAAAATTCAGTTGTTAAGAATTACTTAACAACTGCC
>Ga0307929_1001554_pt1 | contig 16923 bp, 16 predicted proteins | sample AceLakmetage1330_FD_203160 | JGI IMG/M metagenome (GOLD analysis project Ga0307929, IMG submission 203160) | Saline water microbial communities from Ace Lake, Antarctica - #1330 | ecosystem: Environmental > Aquatic > Non-marine Saline and Alkaline > Saline | place: Antarctica: Ace Lake...
CCTAAGCCTTGAAAAAAGCCTGGATATCGGTTTCAGACAACTGGTAAAGGGCGTCGATGAAATTCACCTGAAGACTGCCCGGCCCCTTTGCCGTTTCCGCTGCCATCTCGCCTGCGATACCCATCACAGCCATGGCATGGGCTGCGGCAAGGGCTGGATTTGGATTGATAGCGGCAAAGGCCCCGCAAAGGGCTGTGGCCGTGCAACCAAGACCGGTGACCCGGGGCATCATGGGATGTCCGTTGTTCACAGAAATCAAAGATTCACCGGATACGATATAATCAATTTCTCCGGTGACGCACACCACCACACCCAGTTCCCGGCTCAGGGCCATGGCAGAATCAATGGCCAAGTTCGATGCACTGGTGCTGTCCACGCCTTTGGTGGACACATCCTGTTCACAAAGCGCCATGATTTCGGAACCGTTTCCCCGGATGATGGTGGGCGATGCGGTGTGGATCAATTCCCTGGCCGTGCGAGTTCGATATTCCGTGGCTCCCACTCCCACCGGGTCCAGCACAATGGGAATATTCAATTCCTTTGCCCGGGCAGCGGCTATAAACATAGCCTTGATCCATGTATCGCTCAAAGTCCCGATGTTGATGACCAAGGCACCGGCAATGCTTACCATATCTGCCACTTCAGGTTCGGCATGGGCCATGACCGGAGATGCCCCCAGGGCCAGCAGGGCATTGGCGGTGTTGTTCATCACCACATAGTTGGTGATATTGTGAACCAGGGGACTTTTTTTTCTTATAATTTCAACATCATTCCAGATGCTGGAGGGATTAATCTGCATTTTATTTTCCTTTTTTTAATGGGACCATGGAGGCATGGAGTTGGGGACAGATTTTTAAATCTGTCCCCCAAACGCATTCCTTAGTAAAAACGACAACAACGCAGGCCTGACCCCCTATCCTCTATTTCCAGAGATGAATCAGGTTGTTCACATCCACCTTGCTGGTGATCAGTCCATGGGCCAGGGCAAAATCTGCAAACGTTTGCCATTTTGCGACATCATGGGCTGGAGTGGCTGCAAAATAGGGACGGGTGAGTTCAAAGGCTTTGGTTTCAATGGTTTTATCTGCCTGGGGCACCGCTGACAGATACAGGGCCAAAGATTTTTCTGCATGCTCCCTTGTGTAGGCCTGGGACTTGTCAATGGCCTTTACAAAGCCATGAATGGCCTGTGATTTGTCCGCCAGGGCCTTGGGACCACACACAAAAATCAACTCTTCATAATCCGGAATTCCCCATTTCTCCAGTTCAAAAAACTGGGCGGTATACCCCTGCTGGGCCATACCCACGGTTTCATAGGTTTTAAAGGGTCCCATGACGGCATCCACCTTATTGGCAACCAGGGCCGGTAAAATAGTAAATCCCACATTCACCGGGGTGTAATTCTTCACATGGTTAATGTCTGCAAAGGCCTTTAACAGGACATCCATGAGTCCAGGCACGGTGTAACCAATTTTTTTACCGGAAAGGTCGGCGGGCGTTTCAATACCCTTGCCTTCCAGAAAGAGCAAGGTAGTCAGGGGATGCACCACCAAGGGGGCCACCGCCTTGATGGGAAGTCCCTGGCTTGCGGCAATGATGGTCTGGGGCTGATAGGACACGGCCAGATCCACGTTGCCCGAAGCTGCCAGCTTCAGGGCATCGGCAGTGTCTGACGGCGTGATGATCTCCACATCAATACCATTATCGGCAAAATACCCCAATTCCTGGGCCACATAGATGGGCAGATGATCCACATTGGGAAACCAATCCAGCATGAGGGTCAATTTTTCCGCTGCCCACAGAGACGGGGTAAACAATAATGATGCCACAAGCATAAAGGTGCAAAATGCTTTTTTCATAATCTTCAATCCTTGATAGTTAGTTATAATTAGTTTGAATATTCTTCTATAAGAAGATACAGCACCGGAGTACCGATAACAGAGCCCCCGACGGCTGCCCTGACCGGAACATTGGGAACCAAAGGGGGAGGATTTTTGCCCTTTTAGGCGTTAAGAAGCACAGACTTTGTTTGAGGACAAACTTGCCCGCAGTTTCTGTGATTTAGCCTAAAAGGGCAAAAATACCCCCCGACGTTCCCGTTCCGGTCAGGGCAGCCGTCGGGGGCGGCATGATGCCATTTTCATCATTAATCGTGGACAAACCCAATTCCCAAATACCGGCACTCCAGTGGCGGTTATATAGGTTTCCACTTCACAACTCTTTTTTCCAGCACTCCCACCAGGGTCCACATGCCAAGCCCCATGGCAGACAACCATAGAATGGCGGCAAACACCAGATCCACCTGGAGACGGGCATTGGACTGAATCATGAGAAACCCCAACCCCTGTTGTGCCCCCACCCATTCACCGATGACAGCACCAATAGTGGCCACAGAGACCCCCACCCGAAGGCCGGCGAAAAACTGGGGCAATGCCCAGGGCCAGTAAAGCAGCATGAAAGTGTCATAAAAAGAAGCGCCCATGAGCCGGAACAACACCCGGTACTCGGGATCACAGTTCTTCAACCCCGACAGCAGACTGACGGTGATGGGGAAAAAAATAATAATCCAGGCCATGAACACCTTGGAGGCAATGCCATATCCCAGCCACACCACCAGAAGCGGTGCCAGGGCAAAAACAGGAATCGCCTGGGATGCCACCAGAAATGGAGACAAGGCCTTTTCCAGTGTCGGTTTGGCAAACATCAGGGTGGCAAGGGGAACCGCCGTACACAGGGCCAGCAGTATTCCCAGGACAATTTCAAGAAAAGTGATGGCGGCATGGGGTAGAATCAATGACGTCCGAGTCACCGCCGTGACCAGTATGACAGAAGGTGGCGGCAGGATAAACACCGGTATCTCCATGATCCGGGTGGCCCCTTCCCACAATCCCAGAATCACCGCCACCAGGGTGAGAGAAAGAAAGTCAGGTAACTTCACAGGTCTCCCCCTTCAAGCTGAACCAGCACCTGTTCTTTAATGGCCATAAGTCCGGGATCTGTGAACTTTCGGGGTTTTTTCTGATCCAGCACAAAACGCTGGATAATCTTCATGGGGGAAGGGCTGAGCAGGTACACTTCATCGGCCAGAAGCAGAGCCTCTTCAATGTCATGGGTGATCATGAGAATGGTCTTGTTAAATTCTGTCTGGAGGAGCAAAAGAAGGGACTGTAGACGTCGTCGGGTAATGGCATCCAGGGCGGACAGGGGTTCATCCAGCAGGATCAGATCCCGATTAAACATAAGCGTTCTAACAAGGGCACAACGTTGGCGCATGCCCCCGGACACCTCATGGGGCAGGTAAGATTCATATCCGGAAAGCCCCATGCGAGCGAATAGGATCTCTGCCTTTGTTGTCATTTCAGGCAGGGTCTGTTTTCCGACCTTTGCCGGCAACAAGGCATTGTCAAGTAAGGAGAACCAAGGCAAAAGAAGATCTTTTTGCTGCATGTAAGCCGCATGGTTACCCAGATGGGGCAAAGGGATCCCGTTCCAGGAGATGTTCCCCCGGTCCAGAGTGACCACATGGGTGAGCCCGTCAAACAGGGTACTTTTTCCGCACCCCGAAGGCCCCACAAGGACATTGAACTGGCCCTGCCCCACCTTTAGATCAAATTGAGAGAAAACCGGTGTGCCGCCATATATTTTTGTTGCGCCTGAAATTTCAAGCATACTCATGCACATTCATAGTTGTTGACCCAAAATGTAAATATTCGGGTTGGTAATGTAACTGTTTGGCCAGTGCCCCATATTTGTTTGGGACTGCGTAGCATACGAATGCTATGTGAGCAGGCCAAAATAGGCGAAGATGGGGTGCTGGCTGAATATTTACTTAAAAATAATAGGAAGGGCGGAACAGGAGGGAGGAAAACAAAAAAAGACTTTCCTTCGCCAGAATTATCTGGATCAGGTTCCAGGAGTCGAGACGCACATCAGTCTCCTCTCAGCCGATTTCCATCGGCTCCCCCAGCCTACCATTGCATTTGTCAATGATTTTGGTGAAATATCACGGAAAGAACAACTTTGTCAATCCTGCTGATTTTCTTTCAGCCATTCAATAATATCATTGGACTCATACAGGGCTTTTCCATCAATGACAAGACAGGGCACCTGGGTTTTACCACCGACATCCAGAAGTGCCTGTCGATCTTTCGGGGAAAAATCCCGATCCACCAGGGGAATGGAAATCTGGTGCTGTTTCATGAAATCAACTACTTTTTTACAATAAGGACAGGTGGGGGAGATATAAAGTTTGAGTTCGGTCATTTTTTTCCTCATGGGTTAGATTTGGTTGTTTTTTACGTGATGATCCAATGTCTTTAAGACTTAATCATAACCTGTTCCCGTAGATAATTCCAGTTCTGAAACGCATCTTTCTATGCTACTATCACCGGGCAAGATTATTTTGACAAAAGCCCCTTAAGAATGAGTCCAACGGAGGCGGGACAGATTTAAAAATCTGTCCCCAAGCGCACAAATGGGCAATTTATTTAAAACTCATTCCTATTCACAACTCAAGAGTCCTAAGTTCTCATAACTCATTGAAATCATTACTGCCTACAAAATCAAGCTTTAAGGTACAGGTTCTATAATTTCAAGGGGTTAGCGATTCTCTATACACAATATGCAGAGAACTTAGGACTGACGAGTTCACAACATGAGCCTTAAAAATTCAGGAAAGGGATTTATGACAGACGCAGATGTAATCATTATCGGGGCTGGAGCATCGGGCCTGATGTGCGCCATTGAAGCAGGCAAGCGTCACCGCCGGGTGGTGGTGCTGGATCATGGCAAACAGCCAGGACGTAAAATTATCATGTCCGGCGGGGGACGGTGCAACTTCACCAACATGAATATGGAAGCAGATAATTTCATCTCCCATAACCCCCACTTTGTAAAATCAGCCATAAGCCAATTTTCACAATGGGATTTTCTGGAGATGATAAATACCCACAACATCTCCTACCATGAAAGGGATCATGGCCAGCTCTTCTGCGACAACAGCAGTGGAGAGATCCTGGAAATGCTTTTAAAGGAATGTAAAAAGGTGAAGGTAAATGTTCGGCTCGAAACCACCATTGATAAGGTCACCCAGGAAGAAACCGGGGCTTTTTCCGTTTCAACTAATCAGAGGAGCTTTCAGGCTTCGTCCCTGGTGGTGGCCACAGGAGGACTTTCCATTCCCGGGGCCGGGGCCACGCCATTGGGGTATCGCATTGCCGAACAGTTTAACATAAAGGTGTGGCCCACCCGGCCCGGCCTGGTACCATTTACCTTACAACCGCCTGACAAAACAAAATTATCCGAGCTGCCCGGCATCAGTGTGGATGCCACAGTAACGGTGGGGAAGCACAGTTTTCGGGAAAATATTCTCTTTACCCACAGGGGCCTGAGTGGACCCGTCATTCTCCAAATCTCATCCATGTGGCAGCCAGGGGAAACGATAAATATCAACCTGTTGCCAGAAATAAACCTTGAAGAAATATTAAAAGCGGCCCAATCAACATCTCCCAAACGAAAGCTTAAATCCCTGCTGGCAGATTTCCTGCCCAAACGACTGGTAGCAGCCATGGTGGATGAACCCCTGGCAGATCAGGCGTTACATTCCCTTTCCCACACGAAATTCAAAACCATTGCCAAAAATCTTCATAATTGGCAGCTAAAGCCCGGGGGCACAGAAGGATACCGCACGGCAGAGGTAACCCTGGGTGGGGTGGACTGCAATGCGGTATCCTCCAAAACCATGGAGGCCCGCCAGGTCAAGGGAATTTTCTTCACAGGCGAAGTGCTGGACGTCACTGGTTGGCTGGGGGGGTATAATCTCCAGTGGGCCTGGTCTTCTGGGTGGTGTGCTGGTCAATATGTTTAATTTAATAATCCAGGTAACAGTGTGATCCGGAAATGGGATTGCTGATTGTTTTATTTATTGACTATAACCACCTATGCCGATATATAAAATCATCTAAAAGGCTCGTTAGTCATCGGTTCTCCGACCGACTCTGCACGGGGTGGCAAATCCGAACTTTAAGACAATACATGAGCCTGTTGATTACGTCGTTATTTTCATATTTCAGGCATCACTCCTACCTATGTGATGTACTTTGGCTCAGCGGATTGCCATGTATTGTGACAATAAGGTCAAATTACAATAAAATCACCTTTAAATCAACAGATTCATACATGGGGTATCCAAAATAAGAATTTGCGAGTCACAAGTAAAATGGACAAAAACATTTATATGACAGACACCATTGGATTTTTAACCATGTCTTTATACGATTCGAAAAAAAAATTATTAAAATCCCTTGAAAGAACAAACGCATTCTGGAGTTTCAATAAAAATAATCTGGATGCAGCAACAATTAAGGATTCTCTTCTCATTGAGTATACCTTTATCCATGGGGATGTGGGAGATATCAAATCACTTTTCTATCTTTACCCTCGACAACAGCTAAATACAGTATGGCAGCAGAAACTGATTCCAGATAAAAGGCTTCAAAAATTAAACCACTACCTGGGTGTCTGTTTTTTTCATATTCCCGACATAAAAAATCATATTTTAAACAACCGCCGGACAAATAGCAGATATGAGAAACTTAAGCAGCTTGCCCGAGAATACAAAATCGGTATTCCTGAAATTATCAAAAACTGATTTGGTCACACAATTCACTTTTGCAGGGGGCTCTGCACTGAGCGTATACCTGAACCACCGAGAAAGTGAAGACATTGACTTATTCAACTGTCAGAAACGCATTGATCATGCCTTCATAATGGAAACCATCAAAGACAATTTTGAATTTTTTTCCATTGAATACAGCTCAAAAAATCAGATTGATCTCAATATTGCCGGTGTAAAGTTAACCTTTTTTGCAGGCAGTTGGGACACCATGAAAGACCGTGTCCACCTTGTTGATAATATGCACATGGCCTCTATGGAAATGCTGACCGCAATGAAATTAAACACGCTCTTTTTAAGAGCAAAGTTCCGGGATTATTACGATCTTTATGTCATCAACAAACAGATATATTCCATCAAAAAGATGTATGATATTGTCAAATCATACATGCCGGAAATAAATAAAAAATTATTCCAGATGGCAATCATATATATAGATGATATCGAAGATGACTCAATCCTTCACCTGCACCCCAAATACCCTGTTACCATACAGGAGATTCAAACCCATTTTGAAAATAAAGTAATAGACTGGCTTGGATAAAATAAGCTGGCTTCCAGCTCAGATTTTCCAGGAAGCCAGCTTTACTGCTAAAAATCGTTTTTATACAAATCATCGTTAAATCCAATGATAAACCGGTTTTCCAGCCGCAGGGTCGGGGCCCTCAAGTTTCCACTGGGTCCCATCACCTGTTTTAAAATTTTATCTTTATCATCCGTGGTCGGATTCCAGGTTTGAATTTTTTTCCCTTTTGCCGTTGTAACCGCATCTGCCCCTTTGATCATTTCCCAGGCTGCATCGGCATTAAACCGCTCTTTCCTTGCATCTACAACCGTCTTCATAATAATTTCTTTTTTCCCAAGAACCTCTTGGGCTTTTTTACACGAAGCTCACCCCTTACGAATATATGCCCACTCTATGTCCATCTTTGCCTCCTGAATCAGCAGCCATAACTAACAATGACTGCATCCTTTATGCGTTGACTTCAACACAAATTTTTGCACCAGGGGTTTTAATATAAGAAATATCAGTACCACCGCTGCAAGTATTGCCACCGGGCCATGGTGTTCATGGGTCTGGGACTGAACCCAGGCAGTGAGATCAAGTCCCAAGAAGCCATAAATCTCATTGACCAGTAATCCCATCACCAAAGAACATATTACAATGGCCGACAGGTAAATTACCATGGTTTTTTTTCCCAATAACTTTGACACCACGGTGATGGTGGCCATGTTGGTGGCCGGTCCTGCCAGGAGAAATACCAAGGCAGCCCCGGGTGAAAGCCCTTTCAAAGCCAAAGCCGCAGCAATGGGAGTGGATGCGGTGGCACACACATAAAGGGGGGTGGACAAAGCAATCATAACGAGCATGGAAAAAAATCCATCTCCCAGATATGATTCAATGAAATGGGGAGAAATGTACACCGTGATCACTCCGGCAAGGCCAATGCCCACCAGAAGCCAGGGACCGATGTCCGCCAGAAGATCCCCAAAGGCAAACCCCATGCCCTCTTTTAACTTCATCATAACGGTTTTCGTTTCTGTCTTTTGAGATCCACACCCACAGCCGCAGGATGACGCCATGGCAAAAGGCATGGGTTTAGGCGTTGGAGGGGCTTTATCCAACAAATTCACCCCAATGCCGGTGATAAGGGCCGTAAAAAAAGCCGCCACCGGCCGGATCACCGTCATCACAGGGTCCAATAACGCATAGGTCACTGCAATGGAATCCACCCCCGTCTCCGGCGTGGAAATCAAAAAGGAGGCGGTGGCCCCTTTACTTGCGCCCTGCTCCCGCAATCCCGCAGCCGCAGGAATCACCCCACAACTGCAAAGGGGAATGGGCACACCAAATAACGATGCTTTGAGCACACTTGACGCTTTCCCCTGCCCCAGATGTTTTTGGATAAAATCATTGGGGATAAATGCCTTGAGCAACCCTGCAATGGAAAAACCAAACAGAATAAACAGGGACGATTCCAAAAGAATGTCCCACCACGCGGCCATAATACTTATAAGTGTGTCAACCATAATGCCTCCAATCAATCAATACATGATAATATATTCATATGTTTTAAACATAAAAAGCCATTAAACAAACATTGCGGCTTGGCCAAATCATGACGACCCTGCCCCCACTCACTACCCACGATCCTCTTGAATATGCGCCAGCCCATCACTTAAAAGTTCACGCACATGCTCATCATCCAGGCTGTAGTAGACCATCTTTCCCTCTTTCCGAAACTTGACCACCTTTGCTCCCCGCAACACCCTAAGCTGGTGGGACACTGCCGACTGATTCATGCCCAGCACCTCCACCAGATCACACACACACAACTCTTCCTGATACAGGGCAGTGAGGATACGAATGCGGGTGTGGTCCCCGAAAACCTTAAAAAAATCGGCCAGATCCATCAAAATATCCTGTGACGGCATCTGCTCTTTTACCCGTTCCACAGCTTCAGGGTGTATACATTGAACTTGACAGATATCTGTTTTTATCTTTCTCATATCAATCATTCTTATTCACTTGATTTTTGGGGCATGGCATAATGCCCATTTAATTTCCAACGCCTCTTTTGGCCCCAAACCGCACCTACTGGATCGGGTTGAATCTATTCTCAATAACTGCCACGGGCAGACCGTATTCTGGCCTCGGCCTGCCCACAACGAAGTGTGAAAGAATGTTAGTCGCATCTACTCTTTCATATAAAAAGAATTTAAGTTGTGCAGAAACTTTCTTTATCTCTCACATGATTATATGAATACTTGTTCATGCAATCAACCTTTATTTTGCAAATCTGTAAAATAGTTTTTAACCTGATGATCCATTTTCAGGTCTGATTTCCGGAATAACTGGACCATCTGGTGTAATTTAATGGCCCAAATCATTTAACTGGACTCTGAATTAAAGCCATACAGCGCCACGCCCAGGAAGTATTTGCCGGCACCCAGGAGGGGTATCTATACTCCCGCATCTCCAATCCCACCCTTGATATCATAGACATTGCCTTATGGGGCTCCCTTGCCAGGGTCCATGGCCTCCCCCTGGTCGTGGGCCTTGAGCATCCCGATGATATTATCAATGATCTTGACCAGGCCCTGGCATTAATCCCCTAAAAAAAGTAATAGGGAGCAACCTTCGGAGGAGGTAAGCTCCCCTACCCCTCCCCCCACCTTTACAATCCCGAGGATGTGCTTATCATATTTTCCATGTCCATGGAATGTGACGGCCTTCCGCTGATTGGTGATAATGTCAGCACCTGCCATCTCAATTTTCAGACACGTTTTCAAATACATAGCTTGATACTCGATGATCAAGTTTTGCTAATATTAAAGAAGATCAGGCTTGATTTATGAAAATTATTTATTGGATTTTCATAGTTGGCGACTTGTATGAAGCTGAATTAATAATAACACCAATAAGCCAAGCCTGACCCCATTTTTTTAGGAGTTGCGTAACATCCATGAAAGGAAATCTTGCCACCCTCCCCCCTGACACTGAAGTAGGCGTATTCAATGAAGAGGCTAACACCCGGGAACTCAATGCCATCATTGTCAAAGGAGCCCGGGAACACAATCTCAAAAACATAGATGTGGAGCTTCCCAAAAAAAAGCTCATAGTGTTCACAGGGGTCTCAGGATCAGGCAAATCGAGCCTGGCCTTTGACACCATATTTGCCGAAGGCCAACGACGCTATGTGGAATCTTTATCCGCCTACGCCCGGCAATTCATCGGCCAGATGGTGAAACCCCAGTACGAAACCATCAGGGGTTTATCGCCCACCATTGCCATTGAGCAGAAGGCGGCCAGTAAAAACCCCCGGTCCACCGTGGGCACCATCACTGAAATCTATGATTATCTCAGGGTTCTCTTTGCCCGCATCGGAGAGCAATACTGCATCAAATGCGGAGAAAAAGTGGGAAGGGGCAATGCCCAGAGCATGGTCAGCCAGCTCCTGGCCCTTCCCCACTCTTCCAAGATCATGCTCCTTGCCCCCATTGTGGAAAACCGCAAGGGAGAATACAAAGAGATGCTGGAAAACCTGAAAAAAGAGGGATATGCCCGCATCCGCATCGACGGTGTGGTTCAGAACCTTGAAGATGTCCAGACCCTGGCCCGGCACAAAAAACACAACATTGAGGTGGTGGTGGATCGCCTGGTGATCAAGGAAGATGAGGTATTTAAAAAACGACTCACCGATTCCGTTGAGGCGGCCCTGAAGCTTGGCAACAGTGAACTCATTGTTCACATCCCCGGACGGGAAGACATGAAAATGAGCGAGGCCCGATCCTGCTGCGGCATTGCCTACCCCGAGCCGGAACCCGGCCTGTTTTCCTTTAACTCCCCCCTGGGCATGTGCCCTGCCTGCAATGGCATTGGTACCCTGCTCACCATGGATCCAGATAAAATCGTACCCGACACTACTCTCACCATCCGCCAGGGGGCGGTGGTACCCTGGAAAAACTACTTTCTAAAAAAGAGTAAATATAACAATCACAACAATGCCTGGGGCCTGGGTCAACTCTTGGCCATGGAAGAACAATGGGGCATTGATTTTGATACGCCCTGGAAGGATCTGCCCAAAAAACAACGAGACCTCATTCTCAAAGGTGCCGGTAACCGCAAATTAACAGTCAACTGGAACTCCGCCAAAATCAAAGGTGAGGTGGAAAGAACCCACGAAGGCGTCATGCATACCTTGATGCGACGATACCGCATGACCCAGTCCGAGGGAGCCAAAAAATATTATGCCAAATTCATGGGGGAAAATACCTGCACTGCCTGTAAAGGCAAACGCCTGAAACCCGAAGTGCTCCATGTGTTCATTGAGGAAAAATCCATCATTGATATCACAGAAATGACCATTCGACAGGCCCATGATTTCATCCGCACCCTGGAACTTTCCGGCAACAAACAGCTCATCGCCGGGGAACTCCTCAAGGAGATCACCAATAGACTGGGCTTTCTGGTGAATGTGGGGCTGGATTACCTGTCCCTGGATCGCAAAGGGCCCACCCTGTCCGGGGGGGAATCCCAGCGCATCCGCCTGGCCTCCCAGGTGGGATCGGAACTCACCGGAGTGCTGTACATCCTGGATGAACCCTCCATTGGTCTGCACCAGAGGGACAATGCAAAACTCTTAAAAACCCTGCGACATTTAAGGGACATCGGCAACACCCTCATTGTGGTGGAGCACGATGAAGAGACCATGCAGCAGGCGGATTGGATTCTGGACATTGGTCCTGGAGCCGGACGACTGGGGGGACAAGTTATTGCCCAGGGCACCCCAGAGGAAATCCGAAACAACCCAGCATCGGTGACCGGAGCCTTTTTAAACGGCAGGGAAAAAATCGAGATTCCCTCCACCCGAAAACGTCCAGAAGATGCGGGAAACAAATGGATTACCATGCACCGGGCCGCTGAGAACAACCTGCAAAACATTAATGTAAAAATCCCCCTGGGACTCCTGGTAGGCATCACCGGGGTCTCTGGCGCAGGCAAATCCACCCTCATCAACCAGATCCTCTACCCTGCCCTGGCAAGAAAACTGCACAACGCCACCCTGGAGGTGGGGAAACATCAAAAAATCACCGGCCTGTCGTTGATGGACAAGATCATCAACATCGACCAAAAACCCATTGGCCGCACCCCCCGGAGCAATCCAGCCACCTACACCAAGCTGTTTGATCCCATAAGAGATCTGTTTGCCCTGCTCCCGGAATCCCGGGCCAGGGGTTACCTGAAGGGACGGTACTCGTTCAATGTCAAGGGAGGACGTTGCGAATCCTGTAAGGGAGATGGATATATCAAGGTGGAGATGCATTTTCTGGCAGACGTGTTTGTCCCCTGCGAGGTGTGCAAGGGCAAGCGATTTAACCAGGCCACACTGGAGATCAAATACCGGGATCACTCCATTGCAGACATCCTGGAGCTATCCGTGGTGGAGGCCATGGAACTCTTTGCCAGCCACCCCAAAATCATCCGGATATTGCAAACCCTCATGGATGTGGGGCTCTCCTACATTAAACTGGGTCAGGCAGCCACCACCTTATCCGGCGGAGAGGCCCAGCGCATCAAACTTGCCCGGGAGTTGGCAAAACGGGACACAGGCCAAACCCTGTATATTTTGGACGAACCCACCACCGGGCTCCATTTCAGGGATATCCGCATGTTACTTGAAGTATTGAAACGACTGCGGGATTCGGGTAACACCGTCCTGGTCATCGAACACAATCTGGATGTAATCAAAACCATGGATTGGCTCATTGATCTGGGTCCCGAAGGGGGCAGCCAGGGAGGTAAAATCGTGGCCCAGGGCTCCCCGGAAAAGGTGGCACGATCTAAAAAAAGTTACACCGGCTACTATCTGAACCAAGTGTTGCAGGATGGCAGGGTCTGACCCCGATAACTTTTTGTTTTTATGTGTAATACTATTAAAAACATGGAAAGAAAAGAGCTTAGGGCATACTTTTTGATGCCAAAAAGGAGCTTTTAATTAAATTACCTCCCTTTGGGCGGTCTTTTTACAACTCGTTGATTTAACAGTTTATAAAATGGAAATTCCTATACTATCTATCAAGATAACAGGCTTGGGTATCCTATTCAAATTTCGGGGTAAAATTATGCAATGTTAATAAATTATTTTATAACGTGCTGTATTTACAGAATCTAAAAAATTAATTTTTAAGATTAAACGGCGTCTACCCCGAAATTTAAATAAGATACAGTAAGGGTGAGTATGCGCTTGGGGACAGATTTTCAAATCTGTCCCCACTCTAAACGTTGGAAATAATTGATACCCGCACAGCTCGAAATTTTTAAACGTTTTCCAGCCGTGCATACTGGCTGTAATAGGCTGCGGTTTCCCCCATGTCGGTGATGGCCGGTTCAATGATTCGGTTGACGCACCGGCCATGCTTCAGCCAGCCGCCCCGGCGGATGACAAGGGCCAGGGGGTGCAGTGTGTTCAGGATTTTCACCGCCACCGGCATACGACCCATGGGGGTGACCAGATGCACGGCACCACCGGTATCAATCCCATCCAAATGGGGTGAGTCCCCATGGATCCACACCCCAAGGAGTCTTGAATTTTCTTCCTGGGCCGTATATTCCTTTTCAGAAAGCTGGGAGTGCATGGCATGTTTGTTCACCAGGGTGAGCAAATGCATGGGAAATCCCGGGGGAGACTCCGGCTCCCAGTTTAAATCAGTAAGCAGGTGGTATTTACCATCCCTGTGGGCAAAGATAAGATCTTTCCAGGCAATGGCCGGATGGGAAGCCTTTACAAATCCCTTTTTCTTTATTTCACCCAGGGGGTCGGCAATATGCTGCATGGGTGGGGTATCAAGGGCTTTTTCCAGCAAATCATCTTTATGGGGAAAGGCAATGCCAAGGCGTTGGGCAAGACCGGACATGATGTCAAAATCACATCGGGCATCTCCCCGTGGTGGAAAAACAGGCCGGGCGTAGTTCACCCAGTTGTGCAGACAAGACCCCAAAATTTCTTCCCTTTCATAATCCAGAGCACAGGGCAGGATCACATCGGCAAGCCTTGCCGTATCTGTCATAAAGGCGTCAATGACAACCTTAAAGTCAATTGTTTCCATGGCCTTGATGGTGGTATCTGAGTCCGGAGCTTGGTTGACGAAATTACTGCCATCGGCCAGCAGGAACCGGATGGGGGGATCTGCCGCCAGAATTTCTTTGCCAATGCGGGGTAAAACAAGGCTTCTGGCAGGGGTACCTGCTTTTTCCACCCATTGATTATTGATGTTACGACTGGAGGGGATGTTATAATAGGTTCCGCCGCCGGAACGTCCCACGTGGCCGGAAAGAAAGGATAACGCATTTAAGAATCGTACGGTTTCTCCACCGAATTTGTACCGCTGGATACCCCAGCCCATGATAAGGGCCACGGGCTGTCTTTGGATGGACAAAAGATCTTTCCCCCTGGAATCAAGGGAATCTCCAATCCCTGACTGCCCGCCCGGGGATTCCATTTTTTCAGGAGATACCGGATTACCTGTAAACACAGACACCAGATGGGCCAAATCTTTGGTGGAGCAGTCACAGGCATATAAAAGGGAAGAAGTGGAGTGAGCCTCTATCAATTTTTTAAACTCATCAAATTTCCCTGCCCGGGACAGGGCCGGGGGATGGGCAAGATTTCTGTCCAGAATTTCCTTAATCACGGCTGCGGCAAGAAAGCGATCTCTGCCCGGGCGGATGCGGATAAAAACATCGCTACAGCCATCATTGGTATCTCCCCCCGGCGAAATAGTGGTGATCTGGCAGCCATTTTTTCTTGCCTGACGGATAATTTGTGCCAGATGAATGGAAGATCTTTCAAGGTCTTTTCCCCAGTTGATGATGTGACGGGCATTGAGAATATCCATGGGATCATTCATTTCAAGACCACCAAAATCCGCCACATATGCCGCGCATCCGGCCTCATCGCACAGCGCCCCCCGGGTGGTGGATGCGCCCAAGGTGTTAAAAAGATATTTACTGCCATCGGCAAATACCCCCCGGTAGCCGTAATGACGGACATGGAGCATACTGGCAGGGCTGTGATCCAAGGCCGTGATTTTTTCGGCAATCAGATTAAGGGCTTCATCCCAGGCAATGGGCAAAAATTTATCCCCCTGGCGGATCAAAGGGGTGGTGATGCGATGGGGGCTTGATAGTCGTTGGTGGGCCTTTCTTCCCTTGGGGCAGATGAATCCTTTGGTAAAGGGGTGGTTCGGGTTGCCGGTGATGGATACGCTGTTGTCATCCGGGTGAACTGTGACAACAGTGGAGCAGGAGTCCTGGCAGTCCAGTGTGCATGCGGATATTTTTTTCATATTAAGTTTGATCCCGTTATTCCACAAAAATTCGTCCATTTCCCATGCTGTTTATAGCTCCAGCCTCTTGCATACTCCTGATTGTTTTCCTGAAATTCAAGCCATGGTAGAATTATCACTGCCATGTCCACGGGTCAAGGTGAATTCAGATAAAAAAATCACTGTCTCGCCTTTATACATCCAAACATCAAATTTTCTATTTTCCAGATAGAATTCTTGTCTCTTTTGTAGGAAAAGAGTATAAACATTTGGCATGTTTAAATAATAGCAGATTTCATACTGCATGCAACGAACTTGATCAAAATATCATAAAGGAAAAGAATCACCTTGAGCATCTATTTTGGCGCCATATTGCACATTGATCTAAGCACAGCTACCATGAAGACCACCCCGTTCCCGGGAAAAATTTGTAATGCATTTCTCACCGGTAGAGGATTTAATGTCCATCACCTGTACCACCATCTTCCCAAAGGGATTGATGCCCTGGATGCAAAAAATATTCTTATCTTTTCCTGCGGTATGCTCACGGGCACTTCTGCCCCCACAGGAGCCCGGCTTCACATCAATGCCCTGTCACCCATGACCGGCATGCTGGGAAGTTCCAACATTGGCGGATCAGCCGGGGCCTGGCTGAGATCCTGTGGTATCATGAGTCTTATCATCACCGGGAAAAGTAAAAGCCCGGTGTGGCTTCATATAGATGAAAACACGACAGCACTCCAGGATGCAGACTCCCTGTGGGGACTGGATGCCATGGAAACCCAGGAGCGACTGAAAACCAAAAAAGGAAAACACACCCGGATGTTCGCCATTGGCACAGCCGGTGAAAACGGATGCCGGTTTGCCAACATCATCAGCGGCAGTGATCACGCCGCTGGCCGCACAGGTATGGGGGCAGTCATGGGCGCTAAAAACCTCAAAGCCATTGTCATTGAAAAGGGACACCGTAAACCCCAGAGCCCGGATGAAGGGGCATTTCGCCGGGCCAACAAAGCCTATGTGGATGCCTTGAAAAACACATCAGACTTTTCTATTTTTTCCCGACTGGGGGGCTCCGGATATGTAAATTGGGCCAATGAAAAAGGTATTATTTCGGCCTATAACTACAGAGATAGCACCTTTAAGGAGATGGATCAGCTGGATGGAAAGCATCTGGTGAAGGATGTGGTGAAAAAAAGGGGGTGTTTTGGCTGCCCGGTGCAATGCAAGGCCCAGCTTGTTTTTTCCAAAGGAAAACACAAAGGAGAGACCGCCCACCGCCCGGAATTTGAACCCATGATTAATCTGGGTTCCAAATGCGGACTCACTGACATTAACGAGGTGGTGCAACTGGACAATCTTTGCACCCGCCTGGGCATGGACTCCACCTCTGCGGCCACCACCATCGCCTTTGCCATGGA
>Ga0307929_1001557_pt1 | contig 16879 bp, 9 predicted proteins | sample AceLakmetage1330_FD_203160 | JGI IMG/M metagenome (GOLD analysis project Ga0307929, IMG submission 203160) | Saline water microbial communities from Ace Lake, Antarctica - #1330 | ecosystem: Environmental > Aquatic > Non-marine Saline and Alkaline > Saline | place: Antarctica: Ace Lake...
GAGACGCTCGCCATCCAAGGCAAAAGCTATCGCATGAAGGATCGCATCGAACCGGCATGAAAAACCCGAAAAACAGACAGGACTTTCAAACCGCCAGTTTTAACGGCTTTTCACGCCGCCGCCCACATTCACCGGCACATGTGGCGCCGCCTCAGGCGTGGGTATTGCCTTCAGCCTCTTGATGGATGCCAATCCATTGATGCCGACGGAGCGCCAGCGGGTGATGCAGGTGGTGAACCAGGTGGGCGAGGCTATCGCCGAATATCCAGCCGCTCGCTGTTGCCAGCGTGATGTATGGACCGCGCTGTGTCAGGCTGCTCAATTATCAAAAACCCTGCTGCCTGTTCCGTTGCGTGCGGACAATCATTTTGACTGCGAACAATTTTCCAGAAATCCTCAATGCATGGGGAAATCGTGCCCTCTAATGCCCTCACATACTCATTAGCGATATGTTTGCAATTTCGATCTCGGCACACATGTTGAGTAGTTTTACGAGCTGTGAGTGAGAGGCGTTTCCAGTGCTGGTTACGATTAGTGGGGTGCTGGGGGCGATTTGGTAGAGTTTCGTGAGGTGACGTTGGATGGTCTCCAGCGAGAGCATCTTTCCGTTAATGACATACCCCTGTCTTCTCACATCAATGCGGAGTAGCTGGATTTGGGTGCCTATTTCTGGAGCCGCCGGTCTGCTGACATCGAGCCGTGCCATGACGTCTTGCGGTTGGATAGTGACGACGAAAAAAACGAGCAGGAGAAACACGACGTCGATCATGGGTGTCATTTCCAGACGAGCCGCCGCACCGCGATTTCGTTCTTTTTTTCTGCTCTGCATTGCATTCTCCTGTGTGTGGTGTTCCTAGCGTTAGGTCTACACCAGTAGAACGATGCGTATGGGTGCATTCTTAGAGTGCTAGCAGCCTGTATGCACAAGGTAGAAGCAATAGGATAAGGACAAACTGGAATAGCACTTACTTAAGCGAATCTAACAGCTCCTTGAGGTACAGTGCATCTTCTCCATATCCAACAGCCAACAAGGAATGTCCAACCGAACAAATTGAGAGCAAATAGCATTCCAGCCTCAATACGCATGAATGCTACCATGTAGTCTCTTGCTTTTGCCTTGGATATTGGAAATTGGGTATTCAATCTCGATGCGCTAATCCCTTAAGTAAGTGCCATTCAGGACAAACCGTGAAACCCGTTAATCGCATAGTCTTTTTAAGACCGACAGGCTGCTAGTTGGGATAGCTTGCTTCGGCGGTGATGGCTATGCCACCTCGGGGGTTGAATACCCCTTTCACTATGGCTCGCCGGGGATGCGTCGTTGCTACAAGGTCATCGAGAATGCGATTCACAACTTCTTCATGAAAGGTTCCGTGATTACGAAATGAGAAGAGGTAGAGTTTGAGGGATTTGCTTTCTACGCAAAGGGTGTCGGGAATGTAGCGAATCGTGATATGCCCAAAGTCGGGTTGCCCTGTCATTGGGCAAAGGGCTGTAAACTCGGGGCAATCGAATTCGACCCAGTAGTCCCGGTCGGCATAGCGATTCTCGAATGCTTCCAAATGGGCTTGGTCCGGGGTGTCTGGATACTCGGTTTTACTTTGCCCCAGTAGGGTGAGTCCTTCTCGGAGTTCGGTCGTGTCTGTCATGGGGTTACCTCTCTGTCATGCTTCAGCTATTAGGGCACACTAGTAAATCTCCGAGGTGGCATCAAATGCTTTCGTTCCGCTTTGCATCGAGAGAGGGATTCGATATAGTGACGAAATGCGTCGATTTCCAATTTTTGTGGTTGTGTTTGTTTCAATGCTTGTTTGGTCGGGGTGTGCCAAGTTTCGACCTCCAGCGGGTGTCCGCCCGCAGGTGGTTACGGTGCTGACGACGGGGTACTGTCGTTGTGGGAAGTGTTGTGGTTGGGAACGTAATTGGATGTTTAGGCCTGTTTATTCCAGTGGGCCGCTCAAGGGTAAGGTAAAGAAAGTAGGGCAGACTGCCTCGGGGACCATGGCAAAGCACGGCACGATTGCCGCCGATACCCGCAAGTTTCCTTTTGGGACGATACTGTATATCGAGGGGTACGGTTATGGGCGCGTTGAAGATCGGGGTGGGGCGGTGAATGGTAATCACATCGATCTTTTCTTTCGCAGTCACAAGCAGGCTCTAGAGTGGGGACGGCAGACCAAACGCATTAAGGTGTGGTTGCCGAAGTAGGCGACTGTGGCTTTGGGTCAGAGCCTTTAAATGATTTTGTAGTCATTTTGAACCTTTGTCTTTACCATAATCTTTGCCCTCGTCTCTCGCAGGTTCAGACAAAGGCAAAGAATAAGGTAAAGACGAAGGGCATATCTGCGGCTACCGTTTAGCTTAAACTGCTCAAGACTTACGCGTCGAAGCTGACATCCCCGGAAAGAACCCGTACAGATTCTCCGTTTTGGGTTCGTAGGCGTAGGGCGCCATCAGGATCAATATCCTCAATGGTGCCCTTTATTGTATCGTTAACACGTTGAATGACGGCACGGCGTCCTTCGATGTGGGCTAACGATTTCCAGTGTTCCAGAAGTTGGGAGCGGTTTCCTGTCGTCAGCTGCGTGTATTCGACTTCCATCTGCTCAAGCCAACGTGCCAGTATGGTTTTACGGTCGAGAGGGGTTCCCATCTCAGCGCAAAGTGAGGTCGCGGGAAAGATGAGACGTTTGGGGAGTTCTCTTGCAGGTGTATTCACGTTTAGCCCGATTCCAATCAGGGCAAATTCGACGCTGTCTATCTCTGAGAAAACTTCTGTCAGAATGCCGGCTATCTTTTTGCCATTCAAGAGAATGTCGTTGGGCCACTTAATGGTGGGAGTGACACCTGTTGAGGCCATGATGGCTTCGCAGGTTGCTACGGCGGCCAGCAGCGTAAGCAGTGGCGTATCTTCAATGAGTAGCGTTGGCCGCAAAATCAGCGTTGCGTAGATTCCCCTGTGTTTTGGGGATGCCCAGTCCCGTCCCTTGCATCCCTTGCCTGCTGTTTGTTCTTCTGCCACAACAAGGGTTCCTTCCGGTCTGCCCTGTTCTGCAAGCTGTCGGGCTTCAGCATTTGTAGACCCTATTGTGGTGTAGTGAACATAGCCCGCCTGTCCAATGAATCTGCTTTTGGTCAAGGGTTGTACTTCGTCCCCAAGCAGAAGGTCGGGGGCGGATTGGAAGTGATAGCCCCGATTGGGTGCGGTCTCTATCTGGTAGCCAAGTTTGCGCAAGTTGCTGACGTGCTTTGATACCGCCGCCCGCGAAATATTGAGATCTTGACTCAGGATCTCTCCCGTGAGCCACATATCACTTGAGCGTAGTTGTTGAAGAATGAATGTACGCGTTGACATTGATTGTAAACCTCTGTTCTGGATCGAGTTGACAATGAAACCTCGCTATAGTTGAAATACGCGCTTGAATTGTCAACACAGCACTGTTCTGATTTGTGGCATGTTGTAGCTAGACCCTGTCCGTCTTGTTCGTCCCGTTGATCAAATCCCCCTCCCAGTTGCCCGCCGCTCGTTCGTGTTTCGACCTCGGCTGGCCGTGTGTCGATCATGAGACAATTCGGAAAGTGCTCCCGTTGTCGCCCATCGTCCCGTGGGCAATGTCGACGCCGTTTGCGGTGAGCACGAGGAAGGTTCTTCCACAGGTTAACGGCGTGACCGGTCTGCTCAAGACACGTGGCGGATATGGCTGAATTGCCGTCAGCCCCGCGTCGTGGCTCGCCCTCGCTCATTATCGCCCCTCCCGGAGCCTTCTGAACTGTTCGATTGATCAACGCTACCAGTGCAAATCGCGCGTCTGATTTTTTGTTTACCCCACTTGAAGGCGTAGAGTGTTGAAAGTAGACTGTGGAGAGTGTAAGAAATCGAGGAATTGACCCCACAGTTTTGAGCACGTTACGTAACCCTCTACAGTCTACTCCCCACAGTCCACCCTCAACACGCCATCTTGCCGCATCCGGTTTCATCCTTACTACAATCCGCGGCCCAGAGTCTCGCAACGCAGAAAGCTCTCCTGTCCCAAATCTTGACTCTGGGGCCGTGTTTGCGTATTATCCATTTTGAAAATCGGGGAGCTTAGGTGGTGCGGCAGGCGTGTGCTGCGGGGGCTCGGAAAAGCGATTCCTTTGCTAGGTTCAAATATATGGGGCATTGATATGATATGCAGGCTATCTTTTTATGGGACTATCTTATTGTTTTTATTGGGCATCACTACTTATGGTGCGTCGATTGCCACGATGCCTGTCAGTGAAGATTTTGCTTCAGGTGAGCTTCCACATGATACGTTGACTAAGCCTCCATATTATTTCCCTATTCCGACGCCTTGGAGTGTTTCCACTAATGGGGCTGGTCGGACTGAGATTGCGTATGATGAAACTGATCCGGAAACGCAGCTTGTTCCTCTGACTATGCCGTCTGCGTCCGTCACCATTGGATCCAATCGTCAGCGTGGCAATTATTATTCTTGCACCAATTCTGGTGTTTTGGTTTCTCAGGGTTTTTATCTATCACGCACTCAGGATGTTAATGTCACTTTTTTTGTGTATGAGAGTGCTACATCTAACGGGACTTATACACTTCTGTCATCTAATACGGTGAATACCGCCTCCGGAGATGGGATTGTCACTTCTGATGAAGTTAATATTTCAATGAACAGTGGAACTTATTATCTGCTGGGTGCGGGATGGGATGCCAGTGCAACTTATCAGTACAAAGGATCATACCATCCTAATGCTATGCCACTGGGTGCTACCATTGGCGGTTTTCTTGTCAATGTAGCAACACCATCGGTTTCGTTGACAGGAAATCCAACAACAACAGCGTATCAGCAAGAGGTAACTATTTCAGATAATGCTGTGGTGCGTATGGATTCAACAGCGCCTACGGCTTGGTCTACTAACAGTATGGATCTAGCGGTAAATATGGCAGGTTATAGTGATGTAAAGCTAGCGTTTCGTTATCGAGATTCGGGGGATGAAGCACATCCTTCGGATGGCATATTTCTAAGTGATGATGGCGGAAGTAGTTTTACTAGAATCAATTCGTTGCCGGCAACAACAGCTTGGGATTCCTTGGTGTTGGATATTGATGCGTTGGCCGGGGTAAATGGACTCGCTTTAACCAATGGTATGGTTGTTAGATTTCAGCAGGCTGATAATTACCCTTGGGGGACCGACGGCAGAGAATTTGATGACATCAAGCTATATTCCAAGCCTGATTTGGCTGTTACAAGTGTGAAAGCAGCGAGTTCTTTTACCTGGAAAGGATTTACTTCAGATAAGTCTTTGCTGGTTTCGTTGGCTTGGTATGGGCGAGGTGGAATAAGTAAGTCTTCTAGTTTGGCCGTTGATTTTGAGTTTGGGTTACGAGAGGTCTCAGATGGATCTAAACTTTATTCTGAAACAGATACGCAACCGGTGGTCATTACAGAAATGACATCAACGCATAATTCAGAGTCTCATACTTTAGCGGTTCCATCAGGTTTACACCTCAGCAATTTGTACTATACCGTTTATGCAATAGCGGATGCAGATAATGATGTTTCGGAAGCTATTGAAACAAATAACGAAGAGACTGATCTCATAGAGGTGAATCACTATTCAGGATTGTTGTGGTTCAATGATATTGAGACTGAAATTGATGTTTCAAGTTGGGGTACACGCGTAACGGATTCGGCTTACGAGCATTGGATTACAGGAACAGGAACACTAAATAGTGAAGCATTCTCTTTTACTGATCTTCATGTTGTTAAAGATTTATCTACACTTGATTATGCGCTGACTGTGACTAACACCACAATTATCAATGTTCCTTATCCAGAGCGATATGTGGTTAGTAATGTGACCTATTGGCGAGTAGGGGGAGTGGATCTTTCTGTAGACGGTGCCTATTCTGATATTAAAGTTCTTTTGCCGGCAGGTTTGGGTATTAGCACGAACTCTTTGAAGTTTATGGAGTCCACTTTTGTGTTTGCCGACCGTAAGCTTAATCAGGAACTATATCCAGATGGCTCGGTATCCGAGAGCGCTGCATTCCATCTATCAGAAGAGAGTAAGCCTTTGGTTTATAATGTGTCATCCATGACATGGGATCCTGAATCTGCTCTGTTTTCGTTTACAAAGAATGGCGTTACGTTTGTTCGCGCGGATGAGTATGCGTATCTGGACGCTGAGCGAGGAGCATTGGTAGATAAATATATGTCTACGAAGAAATCTAATGCTGCGTACTATCGTGGTGTGAACGCGTTGTTGGATGATCCTTATGTAAATGTTGGCGCAAAAGGTGAGGCGTTGCTGAGTACCAAGTTGGAGTTGGGCAATGTAGATATGAGCGCACATTTTCCGTTTGGTCTTAAGCTGGCATGGGGCAGTGGCTCGCAGCTGTTGATTTCTGATGATTTGATAGATGGATATAATAGTACACTGAACAATATGACTAATACTTCAATTAGTTATATTCGAGATTGTACTGGCCCTGAATGTGCGGGGGATGCTGGCGATGCGACCGTTGCGGTTGCTAGCGATGGCAACTATTCTTACTTAAGCATGGATGGTGGTATACGGACGCCGGTTAATGTTTTAAGCAGCGGGAATTTACAATGGGGCACACGCTTTGATTTAGAGTTTACTCATCAGACCACGAATTTTACTGCAGGTGTTTTGTATATGCCGGGCCATTTCATTCGCGGCGATATTTCTGATTTTGATGTGTCTGAGAATCGAGGTCCAGCAGAGATTCTTCTGAGCGGTATGCAAACAAACTCATTTACTGAAATGGAGCGCCCCGATACGTCTGGTTATCAAAATGGGTTTGCTGATTATGCTGGATTAAATTTCAGGGTAGGGGGTGATCGTGCTCTTGATGGAACTTCAATTGTTGGAGGGACTAATACTGGATGGTGGGGGCTTACTGGACGATCAAAATACTATGTTCGAGCTTCTGGTGTCAGTGGTATTCATGAGGCTGCTGACAACGAGTTTCCCGAGGAACTTGAAATTTATGGTTATCAGTTTACCTTTTCAAATTATGGCTTGTCATTTCTTTCAGGACTAGCGGAAGAATCACGTATTAATGGATCTGTAGCCGTTCCTGAGCCCTGTGATATAGAGATGACTTTTGAAGAGCTGATGCTGTGCTGTTTGGGAGAACTTGAAGAAGCGCAGTTGGTTGATACGGGTTCCAAGACGCTTACGTATTGGGATGCAGTAGTAAATCCCCTCACCATGTTTTTTGCGCCGACCGATAGTAGCTCGTGTGAAGATTCAGCTCGCAAGCTATGCCTTGGATTAACAACGCAGTGTGCCAATGTTGATCAAACGCTTTCTGGAGTTCTTGGGTTTATGCCAGATGGTGATTTGGGTTCACCTGCAGATAAGATTGAAGGCGTTCAATCTCGATTATCAATACCGAACCAGATTGAACTCGATGGTCCTGGCGATGAAATCTATTATTTCAACCCTGTTGCTATGGCGTACTACAATGATTATGCAAAAAGTCTTGATTCTATGTCAGAGAAAGGTTGGATCAATTTTGCCGGCAATCTTGATATCGCATTTTTCAATGATTTGCCCGTACAGTTTCATACCAGCGCTAGTACAAATAGTGAGGTAGCCAACATCTATATGACGGGGGGATGGGGTGAAACTCAGACCTTTTTCAATAGTGATCCTGATGAATTTGATACAGAAAATTCGGGATATCCCGTAGGGGAGGCGAGCTATACTGAATATCGCAATCCTGATAGTGATGAATATCGAACACATGCGCAACGTAGTTGGCTCGGTGTCGTTGAATTTGACTATCCCTTAGAGTGGTCGTACGCATCTAAATCGTTTAAATCTCCAGAAGCGGTAACAGTTGATTTGCTGGTTCTGAATATAGAGCATCAGGCTGATTATTTGAGTGCCGAAAATGCAGAGATTTCGTTTGGATTGCAGTATGACGGTTTGCCACAAATCAACATAGCAAATATGGCATTTAACGCATTAGATGATTCTACAGGAATGATGTCCGCTTTTCAGGATAAGCTCGGCGATGCTGTGCATGAAGCAATTGAGTCTGGGGCTTCGGCAATGGAAGATACGCTTTCGGATCTACCAGAAGATCTATTTGAACCCGTTTTCGAGAAAGTGCTGGATCCGATGGTTGATCAGTTCTATGCCGACCTTTCGGCTGCATATGCCGATGCACCTGATGGTGATTACTACAGTTCAGTGATTACCCAGTATGTATATGGCGTTGATGGTGACGCTTATACAAATGTTGAATATGTCCTTAAAAACCTGACAGATGGAGTCAATATGGCGACTAATCTGTTGGGTGAAATTGATTCTAATCTTGACCAAGTTGTCAAACTTATTGACGCCTTTGTAAGTGTCGTACCGGGCACTAATTCATCTGGTGTAGCTGAAGACTTGCCGGGAGTGCTTTTTCAAACCAGTGGTGAGTACAGCACTATGGCTAATCTTGGTATTGGTTTGTTATCTGTACTTTCTGAAGCTCTGTATGATGCCTTGCAAGACGAACTTAACGATGAGATCAAGAGTGCTATGGAATCTGCACAGCCAAGCTTGGATGCAATTACTGAAGTATTAACAGAGCTACGTGTTGTGGTAATAAATGTTCAATCTCAGCTGGATAGTGCGGGTTCGATTGCTACGGAACTGTCAGATACTCTTAACTCTTCTGAACTAGATGATGCTATTTCTAAGATTAACTCTGGGATTGAGGGCATGTTGGCATCTCTGTCTGATGGCAATATAAAGTTTGATGAGTATTCTGCCGCTGAGATGAAAGGTATGATTCGCCAGAAGATTACTGATGCGTTTTATGGGTCAGTGCCGTGCGCCGACGTACAGCAGGTTATTCGTTCAAGGCTGTATGATGTGGATGCTGCAATTCAGGAGGCAATTGATAGTGCCTTCCAGCAACTTAACAAAGCAATCCGCGATCTCGTAAGCGAGTATATGAGCGGAATAGATGATGAACTTAATGATATGCTAGGCGACATTTCTGATGTCATGGGTTCTGGAGAAATTGATGGTTATGCCCATATTCGTGGTGATTCTCTGACAGAGCTTAGGGTTGATGGTAAATTCCTGTGGCAAGTTCCAGACGAAATGGAATTTAATGCCTATCTTATCGTTAGGCAACTTGACTCCAGTAGTGCGGGTGGCTGCGGTGTTGAGGGAGAGGTTCTTCCTGAGGTTACCCTTGGAACAGAAGGGTTTGGTATTAGTTGGTTGGGGTCTGATATCAAGGCCGATATATCTACTAAGTTTACGTTTATGCTGGATGGAAGCTCGACAAAACTTATTGGTATGGCTGGTGCCTTTGAAATGGTTGAAGGCAAATTTGATTTTGAGGCATTTGCAATTACAGAGTTATATGCAGGCGTCGCATTCGGACTTTTGGAAAACTACCTTTCCGCAAACTTGCGATGTGAGTTTGGTAGCTATGAGGTGGAAGGTGGTGTCTTCTTTGGTAAAGCGTGTAGTCTTGATCCATTTTCTTGGGATCCAGATGTTCAGGCGGTTTTGGGGGACCCACCTTTTACTGGTGTTTATGTTTATGGCGAAGGCTGGATGCCCATTTATGATTATGGATGCCTTTTCAGAATAAAGGCAGGAGTTGGAGCAGGAGTCTTCGCCTTTGTGGATGGTCCGGTAGGAGGAAAGATCTTTCTTGGAGCAGACGGAGAAGCGCTTTGTGCAGTCAATGTTGCTGGAGAGGTCACATTGGTAGGGCTTAAGGATGGCGATGATATGCGAATGACAGGCAAAGGCACGATTTCTGGTCGTGCGGGTTCATGTCCATTTTGTGTTAAATTCAGCAAAACGGTTACCATTGGTTATGATAATGGATCGTGGGATGCTGATTACTAAACTCGTCTTTTGTTCTGTTTTGAAAATGTATGGTTATTTAAGTTTTGATGAATGTGATGAGAGGAACAGTGATGAAAAATAGATTATTAATCTGTGCATTGGCAATGACTGCACTCTTTCGGCCTCTTGTGTATGCACAGGATCAGGGTGTTGGCGATATGATGTTTACCGCTGGGACCGTGGCGAGCATTCCTAATGGGGCATCTACGCAGGAGTGGGCATGGGTTCAATGGATGGCGACTGATAGTGAACTTTTACAAGATCGAGCTATGGATGTCTATTTGAAAGAGGGGGATGCGCTTTCGACCAATCTTTTTTCATTAAAAGGAGTGGTGCGGCAAGTAACAGACCCTAGAAGTATTGCCTTGTTCCTTAAGCGCGGTGAGGCGTTAGGTGAGAATTTGGCTAATTTAGAAATGGCAATTGATTCTCTCTATTCTGGAGCTGAACCCGCGGCATCACTAACACTAGCGGAAAAACTATCGGCAGTGATCAGTGGATCCCAAGATGATCCTGAGCTCTACCTGAATTTGGTGTTTGTTGGGCGTCCGCACCCAGCAGTTGCAATGTCAATCGGGCACAGTTTTTCCTGTAAGATTCCATCTATCGGGTATTCGACATTTGAAGTACGAGATCATTCTACTAGTGAGGTTATAGGACGAGTTACATTGGAAGCAGGCGTTCCTGTGGTGCTTCCTGCACCAGGCCCGATTGTTCGTGTGCCAGAGTATTCACCGATGGGAAACTTGAATATTCGTTTGCGCTGGGAGATTCCCGATGATTTGAAACGATTGTCGCTATTGCAATTTGGGTATAATTTATATCGTATGACAGAGAGTTTCGGGGTTTCTAATGGCTATAATTTAACGCCTCCCTGTGCAGATGTAATGTTTGGATTAGTTTCAAATAATACAGAAGTGGTTAAAGTTAATAGAATGCCGATATTGGTGGATCCTGCCAGTGTTACCTCTAATAGCTGGTTTGCTGTTGACGATAATGATGGTCTTTCGGGTGGAACTCCATTTGTTGATGGAGAAACCTATTATTATTTTGTCTCTGCACTTGATCTCTTAAGTCGTGATGGAGATTTGTCAGATGGGTTTATGACGTTCCCTTGTGACCGTATGGCTCCTTCGGTTCCGCATGGAATCCGTACGCGAACTATTGATGATTATGTTGGAGGCGTTCATACGCAGTGGGTTGAGGTGTCTTGGGTACATGATATTAATGATACCGATGCCGCACGTTATTATGTGTATCGGCATACAGGCATGGCCGACATGCAGAGAAATGCAACATATTCAACCAATAATAGAATCTCTGGCGCAATCGTTCCGACAGGAAGTGAATCCCGTCTATATTATGAAGACCGTTCTCTTGATACCAATGATTGGAGCATAGCATACTGGTATACCGTACGGGCTGAAGATAATGGCCAGTGCACAAATAATATTTCAGGAAATAGCGCTCCCGCTTTTGGGCTTAGACGTGATCGAGAGGGACCTCCTCCCGCCACTAATATTGTTGTGAGCATTCAAGTGCAGGAACTTAACTGTTCATTTAATGCATTATATGGCCCAACTCTTGAAGCTCCTTTGAATATTGAACTTTCTTGCATTAGACCTAATGTTGATAGCCCTGTTAAGTGGGCTGAGTTTTGTTGGTATGCTGGAGATTTTCGCGGTGTAGGTTCTGAAACAAATGCGACGCATCTTGGCCGATTTTATTTTTCCGAAAACGATCTTTCTCTGTCAGAGGAATTGTTTTTTCATCATGAAATAGATGGGTCACCTATAACATATTTCTGTCGAGTTGGATCCGATAGTGGCAAGGTTAGCCCTTGGGTTGATAAGACTAGCAATACTCCAGAAACTGGTGAAACTTCGATTGGCATGCGATTTAAAGGAGATGTTTCATATAGGACTGTATCTGTGGAAGGAGGCGGTCCTGGTGAGTTTCCTTCAGGTCTCACGCATCATTGGGGTGATGGGCTTATTATTAGCAATGTGCTTATTTCGGTATCTCCGTCTGAAGGTGCAAAAACAATTCGTCTTTATCGTCGTGTAGATGGAGCCCGTCGAACATTGATTTATCAAGGGGCAATAACGAACGCCCTAGGTATATTATATGAAGACTATACTGGGGGTTCTGTGAATGGTGGTAGAATCTGCTATTACTATCAGCTCTTTGATGAGCATGGAAATGCAGGTGCTATGATTTTGATTTGCTGTATCGAAGTTGAACCACGCGTTGATTTGCCTATACCGCTTTTAGCTCCGATTGATTCTAGTGGAGAGGTTGATAATGCGCCTGGAGCAGAGTTGAATTGGTTTTGCGCAACACCGGGTGTTGAGAGGTTTGAGGTGGCTCTTGGGGTTTCGGATGGTGACTTACCTGCGACTATAGGACCCGATTCTTATGAGTTGGATGGTGATAGGACTAATGAACTTGATGTTGTGATTGCGGGTGTCACGAATACACTTAATTTTGGGTTTTACCGTACAGGAAGAGTCGGAGTTACGTTTGGAACCGATGGGTCTCCGCAATTTATTTTAGAAAGCTCAATAGATATAAATAGAGATTATGCTTTTATGGTTCATGCAATAGGACCCACTGGAGCAGAAGGTGAGTGGAGTAATGTTGAGCCATTCAACTGGAATCTAGCGGCAGATGATGGTCCAGATGTGCCCTGGCCGGCGCGTGATATGCCTACAATCCAGGAGAGCGCTTTCAGTACTAACCTGCAGGCATATTATTTGGCTGATGCCAGCTATGAGGATCTTTCGGGTGAGAATAAAGTGGCCATCAAAATTGGCGAAATTCCGTCATCAATATCGGTTGAGACCTCTGCAGGTCAATCAATTATAGATGGGGTGTATGCGCCCATGGATTTTTTATATGGCAATAACCAGAAGTCAGGGCAAACGGTGATGCCTGGGGTTTTATACCGTTATCAGATGACCAATGATCTTTACTACAAGGTGAGTGGAGATGTTTATCAAGTATCACCAATGATGGAAGAGATTGCATATGGTACAGGTGCTGGAGTTACCACAGTTTATGACCCCTTTATTTGTGTGACCCGCCCTAGAGGATCTCTAGGTTCTAGAGGGATTTATTTTATTGATACTCAGCCTGTTGTGCGTGGCGCAACTTATCAATACGTATTCTTGCTTTTTGATGAAGCAACAAAAGAAATTGATCGTGTGGTTCCTGCTGGAAGCGTTAAAATTCCGTTAATGTAGTGAAATGAATTATGAAAAAAATATCAATATTGTTTATGTTATGTAGCCTTATTACAGCAAAGGCTGGATTTGTTTACCAAACAGAATCATCATTTTTAACAACAGCGGACATGGATGGTGATTCACGTTTAGACCTTGTTATGGTTGATGGGTCTAATGCAAATGTGCGCATTGGATACCAACTTTCAGATGCTGTCTTGACGTGGTCAGATTCTCGTTCTTTGGGGCTATCAGAGGTGACAGATATTGCTTGCGGGTCAGTTTTGACTAATGCAAATGATCTGTTAGTTGTTACGGAGCCTAATCTTAATCGTTTCAATATATATGATTTGCCTGCAGTTGATACACCTGCAGTTCCTGTTGCAAGATATGGTGCAACAATCGGGCCTAGATTTATTGCCGCTATGGATATAGCGGGTGCAGGCAATACCACGCATGATGACCTGTTCGTTGTTTCGGTTATGAATGGTAGTAGTCCTTATAGAGCAGAACGCGTGCGCTCTGATGGGGCTGACTTTAGTTCTTTAGGAGCCTCCACAATCGTCAGTGCATGGAGTCATGTGAATGAAGTAGAGTACACAACAGCATCCAATGCAGTGGCAGTAATGGATTCGTTTAGTAGTGGATTTTTGCGTCTTTACAGTTTTGCCAGTGGTGGTTTTGATCATGTTGATTCCTTGCCACTTTCTGGCTTAACAAATCCTGATTACGTGTCGTTGATTCCACAGGGATCAAATGTAGCTCATTTCTTGATTTGGGAGCCTGGAAGTAGTGAATTGCATATATGTTATATTGAAGAGAGTACTTGGACGTTTTCTATAATGTCTGATTATGATTTAGGCAAAGCGATTAAATGCATTCAGCTTGTCGAGGTGAATGGTATCGTTAAATTGGCCGTAATATTTGACGGAGGAGCGTCTGCGTCTATATATGATTACGATGGCACGGGAGTGCCAACCTTAACCTATTCAATAAACCCTCCATCTGCTGAAGCGTTTATTGGGTTTCTTGCATTAGGTTTTGATGATTTGGTTGCAATATCTTCCTTGTCTGGCAGCCTGTCGGAAGCTGTAAGTGCGAACCAATTAACATTTTCTGGAGGAGAGTTTGTCTCTGTTGGAACATCCCTGCTGCCAGCGGTTGGCAAAGATGCATCTTTTGCTAATGTTATGGCGTTTGAAGGAGAGCCATTTGTTGATGATCAACCTCATCGCGTAAACCTTTTGCGGGCGGGGGACTGGGCTGATGCTGCTGTGATATCAGGAGGAGTCATAACGGCAACTGTTGCGGTCGATAGCGGTGTGGATGGTGGTTTGAAATCCCCTAGCACCGTTATGTTGGGTGATTCCGCCCCAACGGCTGCGTATACATTGGTGAGTCAATTGCATCCATCCGTTGCAGTGTTCAGTTTTGATTATGCACGCGGTGAAGAGGTGCTTCAGCTTCAAGTGTCACCCAGCCCCGGGACTTATGGTGAAGCTGTTGAAATTGAACTAACATCTTCGCCTGTTGCTGACATTTATTATCGAACAGATTCTGGAGACGCATGGAGTCTATATTTAGTATCATTCACAATATTTAAAGATACAGATCTTCAGTACTATGCAGATACAGGGACGAAGATGTCGGTTATTCGTACAGGTGAATATCGTTTTAGTGAATCAGCATCTGAGCTGGATTCTGATGGTGATAGTATTCCTGATTATGTTGAATTGGCCAATGGTCTTGACCCTAACGAAAGTGGTCTTGATGGTGATGGTGATGGCTATAGTGACCTTGACGAGCTTTTGTTAGGAAGTATACCCACTAATAGTGTGAGCATTCCTGTTGATAGCAATAGGTTCGAACGCAGTGTTGTTTATGACCTCTTGGTGGTTGCTGAGGGATATGATGGTGTCTCCAATGAGTTGGCTTGGTGTGATGCAGGCACGCAGTTCAGGCTCTATTCGGCTTCGGGTTCGCAACATGGTTATGCAAAAATACCTAGCAATAGTGTAACCGCTACTTTTGATGCCGTTCCTGTTTCGTTTGAGCCCAATATAGTCACAATCATTAGTGACTCTCGTTTTGATTTAGTTGATCTTGAGGTGCGAGGTACAAATAATCAGCTTGGAGTAGAGTTAGTAGGTCTATTTCTGCAACCAACATCTGTCGTAACCAAAATTGACTATATTTATCAAGGCGGAACTTTGGTTGACGAAGCGAGCGCATGGCTGGATGAGGCTTTGGATGTGTACACCAATCAAATTCGTTTTTCTCAGACGATTGATTTTGACTATAAAGATACCGTTGCAGCTCTACTAATAGAGCGTAAGCTAGCCGATCTTTTGTTTGATAGATCTGTTATTACCAATAGATTACATAGCCTATTTAAAGGACGAACGGCTGATGTTGATCTAGATGGCCTTTCTTCCATTGATATTCAAGGGTTAGAAAGTAGCGGTCCTGCAGATGAGCCTGCATACCATATACCAACACTAGTTGAAGAAATTATTGCAGCAGAATTCTCCCGTAGTAATCTAAACCGTATAACAGAGGAGTTTTATGATGTTTGTAGTGATTTAGGGAGTAGTACAAATTATATTGGAATTTATCCGCTGCCTGTTGATGTTTTGCGTGAATTTATTTATAGCGGGGTAGTTCAAAGCAATTATCTTGTAGAAATCACAAGTGTTGATCGTGGCTGGACTGGTGAATCGATTGCCGTTGCATATGCTGAAGCTACTCAAAGTCTAGCCGGAGTGTCTTCGCGTACAGTTTCTAGTTTTTCTCTTGTAGTTAAAACGAACTCTTTTGATTATTCATGCCCCGTGCTGTATACGACTGGTTCTGACATAGCAAAGAGTCTCTACACTTCTACGGGACGTTCTTATGATTTTCCATCTACATTCACGTTGCAACCGGGTGCTCTTGTTGATGTTGAAGCGTATACCGATGTTGTATGGGATCAATGCTCTGGAACCGATCCTTTGGAAGTCATATCTCTTGAGCTAACGGCTGTGCCAGTAGCATCCGGAACAGATGCTGATGGAAACCTAATTCCTGATGACTATGAAGAATTGTTTCTATTTGATAGCGATGGGGCTGCTACATCAGACCTTGATGGTGATGGTTTTAGCGACTTACAGGAATATCTAGATGAAACTGATCCTGATGATTCTACAAGTTATGGACTGGTTGTCGCTGATATGAGCCCTCCTGTTATTGCCTTAGAATATCAATCTGAAGCAGTTGCAAATCTGAGCATAGATTGGCCTTCAGGCTATGCAGAAGATTTTGTTTTTACAATTGAGTATACTGGCAACCTGATTGAAACAGCATTTTCTGAAGATCAAGTTCTTGCCATTGGTGATCTAGATGGTGTTGTTGACTGTTCTTCTGGATCCAACTCGTTCTACCGTGTTAGAATGAGGATTCGTTGATATATAGTTCTGCATCCGCCATTGTCCTGATTTCAGCCCCCCTTATCTCCGGCGCCGACTAGTTGTGCGCGATGACGAAGCCGTTGCTGCAATTTGTATCGGAAACGGCACGGCAGTGTGAGTATGACATGCTGCATGCGTCTCGGCGCTCCGCTGTTTGATGTTCTTGACGCATCACATTCGCGCAATTCAAATTTCTGTGTACAGCGACAATTACATTTCCCGTCTAGCGACAATTAGACTTCCCGTCTGAACAGGGTTACCGAATGCTCTCCTAATGCAATAGGGAGGGCTGCAAATGGTGACATCAGACAGGAA
>Ga0307929_1001558_pt1 | contig 16863 bp, 15 predicted proteins | sample AceLakmetage1330_FD_203160 | JGI IMG/M metagenome (GOLD analysis project Ga0307929, IMG submission 203160) | Saline water microbial communities from Ace Lake, Antarctica - #1330 | ecosystem: Environmental > Aquatic > Non-marine Saline and Alkaline > Saline | place: Antarctica: Ace Lake...
CCCGGCAATCGTTTTCAAAGGCGTATTGGCAGCCCAGCTTGGAAGGGCGACACTGGCTGCAGCGGCGGTCACCCCGGCCAAAACATGGCGTCTGGTAAGGTCGGTAATCGGGCGTTTGGGGTGATCTGATGTCATGGGGCTTCGCGATCCTTTCTGGAATGAGGCAGGTTTCTGTTTAGCGAAGATTGGCACAGACCATCCATGCGCGAAACCACGTACTGCGCTGGTCGTTGTGATTGTGTCTATCTTGCCAATCGTCTTGCCACCTGACGTTCGCGGTAGAATGTGTAGACGCCCATGCCGACCACGATGGCGCTGCCCAGCAGGGTCAGGCTGTCGGGGAACTCGCTAAACGCGATCATGCCAAGCAGGATGGCCCAGATCAGAGCGGTGTAGCGAAACGGCGAAACCACGGCGATTTCGCCGACCCGCATGACCATGACACTTAGCAGATAGCCGCCGATGATGAAGATCGAGGCCATTGACAGCTTGCCGACGGACAGCAGCGCGACCGGTTCCCAGCCGCTGAGCAGCGTGCCGATGCCGCCCATTGTGGTGATGGCGGCGGCGGCGATCAGGGCGACCACCATTGACGGAATGGCGCGGCTTAGGCGGCGGGTGGACAGATCACGGATGACGACGAATCCAACGGCGACCAGCGCCAGCAGGGCATAGATGTCAAACCCCTCAGCGCCGGGACGCACGATCAGCAACATGCCGCCAAAGCCGATCAGGATGGCGATGTAGCGCCGCCAACCAACGGTTTCGCCAAAGAACAGCGCGCCAACCAGGGTGATGGCCAGCGGCAATGTTTGCAGGATCGCGGTGACATTGGCGATCGGCATGTTAAAGAGCGCGATCAGAAAGCAGATCGTCGCGCCCATCTCGCCAAATGTGCGCAACCCAATGGTGCGCCAATCTGCGGCCGGGATTGCGATTTTGAAAGCGCCGCTGAACCAGGCCGCCAATGCCAACAACAGGCAGGTCGGCACGCCCCGGATCAGGATCGCCTGAAAGAACGGCACATTGCCGGCGACGGATTTGAAAAACGTGTCGTTCAGCGCGAAGGCGGCCATCGAGGCCATCATCAAAAGCGCGCCGCGCATATTGTCGGATTGTGGCATTTGGCACCCGGCTGGTTTCGGGCAGAGTGTGGCGCTGGGCGTCTGGATTTGCCAGCCCAAAATGGCGTTGGACCCGGCTTTGGGGCTTAGGCCAGGGCGACGAAAATCTCGGTCAGCAGATCCTCGGGTTTTACCTGGCTTGGATCGTTCAGATAGACCTCCCAGGTTGGGGCGGCGAAACCTATTTTTTCCTGTTCCATGTACTGCATCATGTCGCCATAGGCCGCCCTAAGGGTTTCATAGGGGCCTTTGTGAACAAAATGCAGCACCTTACAGGCCGGGGTGACATCGGCTTTTACGTCGCCGTTGGCTTTGGCCAAGTCAGCGGCTGCGATGGTGAAACCGGCGCGAAAGCTGATCGTGTCGGGGTCATAGGTGTAATAGACCGACAGCGCACCGCCCGTCGGCGAAATCTGGTTTCCCGACATGAAGGCCCAAACTTCCTGAAAGGCCGATCCCATGTGTTTTGAAACCTCGGTTGGGTCCATTGAACACGCGCGATCAGCGTAAAGGTAGGCGGTTTCTTTGACGTCTATCTGGTCATACTTCGGCATTGGCTTGGCCTTTCTCCCAAGGATCCGGTTGGCGGGCAGTATGGGTGGGCCAGTTGGATTTGCATTGATATGGATCACCTTTGGCGTGGCGGGGTTGACCCAAGGTGATTTTTCCATAACACTATTGTTATGGAAACCGTTGGTTATAAACCACCGCCGCCCGATCTGGATGCGGTTTTTGCCGCCCTTGCCGATCCGACCCGGCGGGCGATCCTGTCGCGGTTGATGGGCGGGCAAGCCTCGGTCACCGAGATCGGGGCCCCCTTCAAGGTCAGCCAGCCTGCGATTTCCCGGCATCTGAAAGTGCTGGAACGCGCCGGGCTGGTGGAACGCGGTGTCGATGAACAGCGCAGGCCTGCCCGCTTGAAGGCGGCCCCGATGGTGGCGGCCGTTGACTGGCTGGCCGAGTTTCGCAGCTTTTGGGGTGGCAGCTTTGATCAGTTGGATGATCTGCTTTTGGCCCTGCAAACCCCCCAAGCAAAGGACATCGACCATGACTGATTTGCCCGAATATATCCTGGAACGCCTGTTTGACGCCCCCCGCGATCTGGTGTGGCAAGCCTGGACCGACCCGGCCCTGCTGAACCGTTGGTACGGTCCGGGGGCTGACACGGTTATTCACGAGTTTGACCTGCGTCCCGGCGGTGTCTGGCTGGGGGAAATGCGCTGGGGTGAAAAGTCGATGTTCAGCAAGGTGACGTTTCAGGAGGTTGATAAAGGCCGCCGCATGGTCTGGCATCATTGCGCAAGTGATGCCGAATGGAACGTGACGGCAAACCCGATGATGCCGAACTGGCCGCGCACTTTGCTGACCGAGGTGCGGTTTGAAGATCAGGACGGCAAGACCCAGGTGCGCTTGTCGCAAACTCCGCTGGATGCGTCTGATGCAGAAATCACATGTTTTGCCAAGATGATGGCGAATATGGATGGCGGCTGGGCCAGCGGCTACCGGATTATCGACGACATACTGGCTGAATTGCAGGCCTGAAACCAAAACGGGGAGAACACGAAATGACAAAGACAGAGGGAACATCCGCGCATTGGAGCTTGTGGGTAATTGGTGCCGTGACGCTGATCTGGAACTTGCTGGGGCTGATGAATTTTATCATGCAGATGAACCCGGAAACCCTGGCCCAGATGCCCGAGCAGCACCGCGCCTTTGCCGAAAGTCGGCCGCTTTGGGCCACCATCGGCTTTGGCGTGGCGGTGATTTTCGGAAGCCTTGGGTCGGTGCTGCTACTGATGCGGCGGGCGCTGGCGATGCCGGTACTTGTGATCTCATTCATCGGCGTGCTTTTGTCGCTGAGCCACGCTTTGTTACTGTCATCGGCACCGTTTGAGTTTTCCGGGGCCGAGTTCGTTCTGACAGCAATAATGCCTTTGGTCATCGCGACCTTCCTGGTCAGCTATGCCAGGCGGGGTCGTGACGGCGGCTGGCTGCGCTAAGGTATTGGCCGACTGGCGCCTGTCGCAGCCATATTGGTGCGATTGGTCCGCAGAATTTCAATCAAGTCGTCCAGGGCCGCAAATAGCCACATACGCTGGGTATGGGGATCGAGTTTATTGATCTTAACGCCAAGCACATCAACGCGGCCGCCGTTGGCCGCGCAAATGACAAGGCATTGGTAAACCGCCTGCTGACACGACAGGCAGCAAACAACGCAAAACCCCCGCCGTTGCCGACGGGGGTTTTGATTTTCTGGCGGGTGCGTCCCTTTTCAGGACAACCCTTGATCAGGGCTGTTCGCCGCCGCCGGTTTCCGGGGTGTCGACCAGACCGCCGATGTCTGCGTCTTCGGTCACGTCGTCCATGCCGAATGTTACGCCTGCATCCAGTTCCGTCGGGGCTGCCAGTGCGGCGGCGGCTTCGGCTTCTTCGCGGCGCGCCTCGATAATCACCGAGTCGCGTTTGGCGGCAAGTTTGCGGACCTGTTGGGTCGCACCACCTGTGCCGGCCGGGATCAGACGGCCAACGATGACGTTTTCCTTCAGGCCGATCAGCTTGTCGCGCTTGCCTTGGGTCGCAGCCTCGGTCAGCACGCGGGTGGTTTCCTGGAACGACGCTGCCGAGATGAACGAGCGGGTCTGCAACGAAGCTTTAGTGATCCCCAGCAGGATCGGGCCGCCTTTGGCTGGCTCCATCCCGTTGGCAACTGCCTTGGCGTTGGCTGAGTCAAACTCTGACTTGTCGACATGTTCCCCCTTCAGAAGGGTGGTGCCACCGCTTTCAGAGATCTCCCACTTTTGCAGCATCTGCCGGACGATCACCTCGATATGCTTATCGTTGATCTTCACGCCTTGCAGACGATAAACGTCCTGCACTTCGTCGATCAGGTAATCCGCCAGCGCCTCGATCCCCATGATTTGCAGGATGTCATGCGGGGCCGGGTTGCCGTCCATGATGTATTCACCCTTCTGGATGAAATCACCTTCCTGAACCGGTATATGCTTGCCCTTGGGCACCATGTATTCCACCGGCTCCAGATTCTCATCCGCAGGCTCGATGCTGAGGCGACGCTTGTTCTTGTAGTCGCGGCCATAGCGCACGTAACCATCAATTTCAGCGATGATCGCGTGATCTTTCGGACGACGGGCTTCAAACAACTCGGCCACACGCGGCAGACCACCGGTGATGTCCTTGGTTTTCGCACCTTCGCGCGGGATGCGCGCCAGCACGTCGCCAGCCTTGATGTCCTGTCCGTCTTCGATCGACAGAATGGCATCCACTGACATCGCATGGGTTTCCGGGTTGCCGTTCTTCTGGCGTACCGGTTCGCCCGTTACCGGGTCCATGACGATGATTTCGGGCTTCAGCTCGTTGCCTTTGGGCGCTGCACGCCAGTCGGTGACGATTTTCTGGCTGATGCCGGTTGCATCATCGGTTTCGTCACGGATCGAGATGCCTGCCGTCAGATCGACGAATTTGGCAACCCCGTCCATACCGGCGATGATCGGCAATGTGTAGGGATCCCATTCAAACAGCTTGTCGCCGCGCTTCACCTTGTCGCCCGATTTCACCAGCAAGCGGGAGCCGTAGCCCATCTTGTGGCTGGCAAGCTCGGTTCCGTCCGGTTCTTCAACCACCAGTTCCATGTTCCGCGCCATGACGATCTGGTCGCCATCAGCGTTGACGATGACGTTTTCACCGCGATACGCGATGACGCCTTCGTGGCTGGCTTCCTGGAAGGATTGCTGACCACCCTGCGCAATGCCGCCGATGTGGAACGTCCGCATCGTCAGCTGTGTGCCGGGCTCACCGATCGACTGAGCGGCGATGATGCCGACAGCTTCGCCAAGGTTAACACGCGTACCGCGGGCCAAGTCGCGACCATAGCACTGTGCACAGACGCCTTCTTCGGATTCGCACGTCAGGGGGGAGCGCATCTGGAACGACTGCACACCAGCGGCTTCGATCAGATCGGCCATACGCTCGTCGATCAATTCCCCTTCGCGGCACAGCACTTCGTCGCTTAGCGGGCGCAGAATGTCTTCGCCAGCAACCCGGCCAAGAATACGCTCGGACAAGGAGGCGACGACTTCACCGTCGTTCACAGCCGCGCGGGCGGTGATGCGGCGGTCGGTGCCACAATCATCCAAACGCACGATGCAATCCTGCGCCACGTCAACCAGACGCCGCGTCAGATAGCCCGAGTTCGCGGTTTTAAGCGCGGTATCGGCCAGACCCTTACGGGCACCGTGGGTCGAGTTGAAGTATTCAAGAACGGTCAGACCTTCCTTAAAGTTCGAGATGATCGGCGTTTCGATGATCTCGCCCGAGGGTTTGGCCATCAGACCGCGCATACCGCCAAGCTGTTTCATCTGCGCAGGGGAGCCACGCGCGCCAGAGTGGGCCATCATGTAAACCGAGTTCGGTTCCATTTCGGCACCGGCAGCGTCGCGTTTCATGGCCGAGATGTCAGCCATCATCGCATCCGCAACCGTGTCCGAACATTTCGACCAGGCATCGACAACTTTGTTATATTTCTCGCCCTGGGTAATCAGGCCGTCCATATATTGCTGTTCGAATTCCTTAACCTGTTCGCGCACACCATTGACGATCGTCCATTTGCTGTCCGGGATGATCATGTCGTCCTTGCCGAACGAAATGCCCGCCTTGAACGCTTCCTGGAACCCCAGGCGCATGATCTGATCGCAGAAAATGACCGATTCTTTCTGGCCGCAATAGCGGTAGACGGTGTCGATCACCTCGGCGACTTCCTTTTTCCGCAGCAGGCGGTTCAGGATATCGTAAGGCGCTTTGTGATTCAGCGGCAAAAGGGAGCCAAGGCGAACCCGGCCCGGTGTGGTTTCATACCGCGCATTGAAGATATTGCCTTCCTCATCGACCTGCTGAATGCGGCAGGTGACTTTGGAATGCAGATGCACGACGCCAGCATTAAGGGCGTGGTTCACCTCTTCCATCGACGAAAACGCCATGCCTTCGCCGATTTGGCCCTCACGTTCGAGCGTGATATAGTAGAGGCCCAAGATCATATCCTGCGACGGCACGATAATCGGCTTGCCGTTGGCAGGCGACAGAACGTTGTTTGTCGACATCATCAGAACGCGGGCTTCAAGCTGGGCCTCCAGCGACAGAGGGACGTGAACCGCCATCTGGTCGCCGTCAAAGTCTGCGTTAAAGGCCGAACAAACCAGCGGGTGAAGCTGGATCGCTTTGCCTTCGATCAACACAGGTTCGAAGGCCTGAATGCCAAGACGGTGCAATGTCGGCGCACGGTTTAGCATGACAGGGTGTTCGCGAATAACCTCGTCGAGGATGTCCCAAATCTCGGGACGTTCCTTTTCAACCAGTTTTTTGGCTTGCTTGACGGTCGAGGACAGGCCTTTGGCTTCAAGCCGAGAATAGATGAACGGCTTGAACAGCTCCAGCGCCATCTTTTTCGGCAGACCGCATTGATGCAGGTGCAGTTCCGGGCCGGTCACAATCACCGAACGGCCGGAGAAGTCGACCCGTTTGCCCAAAAGGTTCTGACGGAAACGGCCCTGCTTGCCTTTCAGCATGTCGGACAGCGATTTCAGCGGGCGCTTGTTGGACCCGGTGATCACCCGGCCACGACGACCGTTGTCAAACAGCGCATCAACGGATTCCTGCAACATCCGTTTCTCGTTGCGCACGATGATATCAGGCGCGCGCAGCTCGATCAGGCGTTTCAGACGGTTGTTGCGGTTGATAACCCGACGATACAGATCGTTGAGGTCAGAGGTCGCGAACCGGCCACCATCCAGCGGCACCAGCGGGCGCAGCTCGGGCGGGATCACGGGGATCACGGTCATTACCATCCATTCCGGGCGGTTGCCGGATTCAAGGAAGTTTTCGACCACTTTCAGACGTTTGATGATCTTCTTGGGCTTCAACTCGCCAGTGGCTTCGGCCAGATCGGCGCGCAGCTGTTCGGCTTCGGCCTCAAGGTCGATTTGCGACAGCATTTCGCGGATCGCTTCGGCACCGATTCCGGCGTTGAACGCGTCGGCACCATAGGCGTCTTCGGCATCCAGGAACTCTTCCTCGGTCAGAAGCTGGCCGTGGATCAGGTCGGTCAGACCCGGTTCGATCACCACATATTGTTCAAAGTAAAGGATGCGTTCCAGATCGCGCAGGGTCATGTCCAGCATCAGACCGATGCGCGACGGCAGCGATTTCAGAAACCAGATATGCGCACAAGGGGCGGCCAGGTCGATGTGACCCATGCGTTCCCGGCGGACCTTTTGCAGCGTAACCTCGACGCCGCATTTTTCGCAGGTTACGCCGCGATATTTCATCCGCTTATACTTGCCGCACAGGCACTCGTAATCCTTGATCGGGCCAAAGATACGCGCGCAAAACAGACCGTCGCGTTCGGGTTTGAACGTGCGGTAGTTGATGGTTTCCGGTTTCTTAATTTCACCGAAAGACCAGCTGAGAATCCGTTCAGGCGATGCCAGCGAGATTTTAATCTCGTCAAAGGTTTTGGGGGCCTGGACCGGCGCGAAGGGGTTATTCGTGATTTCCTGGTTCATTTTATGATCCTGATCTCGATTTCCAAAAGAGCAAGGCGCGAACGCCTTACTCGGTCTCCGCGTCCAGCAGCTCGACATTCAGGCCGAGCGAGCGGATTTCCTTGACAAGAACGTTGAACGATTCTGGCACGCCAGCCTCGAAATTGTCCTCGCCTTTGACGATGCTTTCGTAAACCTTGGTCCGGCCCGCGACGTCATCCGATTTCACCGTCAGCATTTCCTGCAAGGTGTAAGCGGCGCCGTAGGCTTCAAGTGCCCAGACTTCCATCTCACCGAAGCGCTGACCACCGAACTGCGCCTTACCACCCAGCGGCTGCTGTGTGACAAGCGAGTATGGCCCGGTCGAGCGCGCGTGGATCTTGTCGTCAACCAGGTGATGCAGTTTCAGGATGTATTTCATCCCGACTGTCACCGGACGCTGGAACTGTTCACCGGTCCGACCGTCAAACAGGATCGACTGGCCCGAGGTTTCAAACCCGGCCCGCACCAGCGCATCATCGACATCCGCTTCTTTCGCACCGTCAAAGACCGGCGTTGCGATCGGAACCCCTGCGGTGACATTGTCGGCGGCTTCAAGAAATTCGTCCTGGGTCATTTCGGTGAAAACCTCGTTATAAAGGTCTTCGCCATAGGCGATTTTCATCGTCTCCTGAACCGGGGTCATATCGCCCGAGCGGCGGTATTCTTTCAGCGCTTCACCAATTGACTGGCCCAGACCGCGTGCGGCCCAGCCCATATGGGTTTCAAGGATCTGACCGACGTTCATCCGCGACGGCACACCCAAGGGGTTCAGACAGAAATCAACCGGGGTGCCGTCGGCGAGGAATGGCATATCCTCTTCCGGGACAACGCGGGAGATAACCCCTTTGTTGCCGTGACGACCGGCCATTTTGTCACCGGGTTGCAGTTTGCGTTTCACCGCGATGAAGACTTTGACCATCTTCATCACGCCCGGCATCAGATCATCGCCGCGACGGACTTTTTCGACCTTGTCTTCAAACCGGGCATCCAGCGCCTTTTTCTGCGCTTCGTATTGCGCATTCAGGGCCTCAACCGCTGCGGCTTCCTTGTCGTCGCCAAGGGCCAGTTGCCACCATTGACCGCGCGACAGGCTGTCGAGCAGGTCTTCGGTGATTTCCGACTTCGATTTGACGCCTTTGGGGCCTTTGACAGCCACCTTGCCAAGGATCGCGGTTTTCAGACGGGCGTAGATGTTGCGATCCAGGATCGCCATCTCGTCGTCGCGGTCACGGGCCAGTTGTTCGACTTCTTCGCGTTCGATCTGAAGCGCGCGCTCGTCTTTTTCGATGCCGTGGCGGTTGAACACCCGAACTTCGACAACTGTGCCGTAATCCCCCGGCGGCAGGCGCAGCGAAGTATCGCGCACGTCGCTGGCTTTTTCACCGAAGATGGCGCGCAGAAGTTTTTCTTCCGGCGTCATCGGGCTTTCGCCTTTGGGGGTGATCTTGCCGACCAGAATGTCCGCCGGGCCAACCTCGGCACCGATATAGACGATGCCGGCTTCATCCAGATTACGCAGGGCTTCTTCGCCTACATTCGGGATGTCGCGTGTGATTTCCTCAGGCCCAAGCTTGGTGTCGCGGGCGGCAACTTCGAATTCCTCGATATGAACGCTCGTGAACACGTCGTCTTTGACGATGCGCTCGGAGATCAGGATCGAGTCTTCGTAGTTGTAGCCCATCCACGGCATGAACGCGACGAGGGTGTTTTTACCCAGCGCCAGTTCACCCAGATCGGTTGACGGGCCGTCAGCGACAACTTCGCCTTTGGTCACCCGGTCGCCCACTTTCACCAGCGGGCGCTGGTTGATACAGGTGTTCTGGTTGGAGCGTTGGAACTTGCGCAGACGGTAGATATCAACGCCGGGATCGCCCGGTTCCAGATCGTCGGTGACACGCACAACGATCCGCATCGCATCAACCTGGTCGATGATGCCGCCGCGTTTGGCAACGATGGCAGCACCACTATCCCGGGCAACCACGCTTTCAATGCCGGTGCCAACGAAAGGTGCTTCGGCCTTCAGCAAAGGCACGGCTTGACGTTGCATGTTGGAGCCCATCAGCGCGCGGTTGGCGTCGTCGTTTTCCAAAAACGGAATAAGCGAAGCCGCAACCGAGACCAGCTGTTTCGGCGAAACGTCGATATAGTCGATGTTTTCCGGCGGGGTCAGCATGTATTCGCCCGATTTCCGGCTGGAGGCCAGATCGTTCATAAACGTGCCTTTTTCGTCCAGTTGGGCGTTAGCCTGGGCGATGGTGTGGCGCATTTCTTCGGTTGCGGACATGTACTGGACTTCGTCGGTCACAGTGCTGTCAACAACTTTGCGGTAAGGCGTTTCGATGAAACCATAGCGATTGACGCGGGCAAAGGACGCCAGCGAGTTAATCAGACCAATATTCGGCCCCTCGGGCGTTTCAATCGGACACATCCGGCCATAATGGGTCGGATGCACGTCGCGGACTTCAAAGCCAGCACGTTCGCGGGTCAGACCGCCCGGCCCAAGCGCTGACAGGCGACGCTTGTGGGTGACTTCCGACAAGGGGTTGGTTTGGTCCATGAACTGCGACAGCTGGCTTGAGCCGAAGAATTCACGCACCGCAGCCGCTGCCGGTTTGGCGTTGATCAGATCTTGCGGCATGATCGTGTCGATCTCGACCGAGGACATGCGTTCGCGAATGGCGCGCTCCATGCGCAACAGACCAACGCGGTACTGGTTTTCCATCAGCTCGCCAACCGAACGGACGCGGCGGTTGCCAAGGTGGTCGATGTCATCGACATCGCCCTTGCCGTCGCGCAGATCGACCAGCGCTTTGACCACGGCAACGATATCTTCGTTGCGCAGGGTGCGCAGGGTGTCAGGGGCGTCCAAAGCCAGACGCATGTTCATTTTCACCCGGCCAACGGCGGAAAGATCGTAGCGTTCGCTGTCAAAGAACAGGGTGTCAAACAGGGCCGAAGCGGCCTCGACGGTGGGGGGTTCGCCCGGGCGCATGACGCGGTAGATATCCATCAACGCGGTGTCGCGGTTGAGGTTTTTGTCGATCGCCAGCGTGTTGCGGATGTAGGGGCCGACATTGATGTTGTCGATATCCAGCGTCGGGATATCGCTGACGCCATTGTCGAGCAGGGTTTTCAGCGTGCCGCCGATAACCTCGCCCGCTTTGTCATATTCCAGCGTCAGTTCGTCACCGGCTTCGACCCAGATTTCACCTGTGTCCTCGTTGATGATGTCCTTGGACACATAACGGCCCAGGATTTCCTCGTAAGGCACCAGGATGTCTTTGACCTTGGCGTCGTCGATCAGTTTCTTGACGGTGCGCGGGGTGACTTTCTGGCCGCCCTCGGCAATCACTTCACCGGATTTCGCGTCAACAACGTCAAACATCGGCTTGGTGCCGCGAATACGCGCCGGGAAGAACGGCGTTACCCAAGCCTTTTTCTTCTTGTTCAGCTTGTAATTCACGGTTTCGTAATACGCGTCGCAGATTGATTCTTGATTCATGCCCAGCGCATAGAGAAGCGTCGTCACCGGCAGTTTGCGGCGACGGTCGATGCGTGAAAAGACGATGTCCTTGGCATCAAATTCAAAGTCCAGCCACGAGCCGCGATAGGGAATGATCCGGCTGGTGAACAGCAATTTGCCCGAGGAATGGGTCTTGCCCTTATCATGGTCAAAGAACACGCCCGGCGACCGGTGCATCTGGGATACGATCACACGTTCGGTGCCATTAACGACAAAAGTGCCGTTCGGGGTCATCAAAGGCATGTCGCCCATGAAAACGTCCTGTTCCTTGATGTCTTTGACCGAGCGCGCGCCGGTATCTTCGTCCACATCAAACACGATCAGACGCAGGGTGACCTTAAGCGGGGCCGAATAGGTCATGTCGCGTTGCTGACATTCCTCGACGTCATATTTCGGCTTTTCCAGCTCGTATTTCACGAATTCCAGAATGGCGGTTTCGTTGAAATCCTTGATCGGGAAAACCGACTGGAACACGCCCTTGATGCCTTCGCCGTCCAGCGGCTGCGGCTGATCGCCGGATTTCAAAAACAGCTCGTAGCTGCTTTTCTGAACCTGGATGAGGTTCGGCATATCCAGAACTTCGCGGATTTTGCCAAAATGTTTGCGGATACGTTTGTGGCCTGAATGCGTCTGAGCCATGCTCGTCGTCACCTTTCAATTGTTCGCAAAACACGACCGTTGGGCACCGGTCGGGAATGCTCACCTAGGGGGTTTTGGCTCTATTCTTGCGCGACATCCCAAAGTCCCGCACCCGAACCTTCAACCGCGCCTTTCAAGGGGTCTTGGGCTGCAAGGCCCCTTGAAAGACAGGTTTGGCCGGACCCACTTTTTCGCGGGTCCAGCCTTATTTTGATTGCGCGTAGCTTATCAAAGCCGCGCCTGCACCGACCCTTTCGGGCCGTGCATGATTACTTGAGTTCAACCTCAGCGCCGGCTGCTTCCAGCTTGGCTTTGATTTCTTCAGCTTCAGCCTTGTTGCAGCCTTCTTTGACAGCCTTGCCGCCAGCTTCAACCAGGTCTTTAGCTTCTTTCAGGCCCAGGCCAGTGATGGCGCGGACTTCTTTGATGACGTTGATTTTCTTGTCACCAGCAGCTTTCAGAATGACGTCAAACTCGTCTTTTTCTTCAGCAGCTTCACCCGCGTCAGCCGGGCCAGCCATCATGACGGCGCCACCGGCTGCCGGCTCGATGCCGTACTCGTCTTTCAGGATGGTTTTCAGTTCTTGTGCTTCGAGAAGGGTCAGACCAACAATCTCTTCAGCAAGTTTTTTCAGATCAGCCATTTGCTTTTTCCGTTTCAGTTTTGTTTCTGTTCCAGCGTGTTTTCCGGTAACCACCAGCACGCCTTACAATTGCAGTTCGCTTAAGCCGCCTCGGCCCGATCCTCGATAGTCGAGAGGATCGAAGCGATATTCGAGGCAGGCGCACCAATCGCACCGGCAATGTTGGCAGCGGGGGCAGCGATGCAACCCACGATCGAAGCGATAAGCTCGTCACGGGAGGGCATTGCGGCCACGGCTTTAACACCGGCCGGATCCAGAGCGGTCTCACCCATCGCACCCCCAAGAACAACAAGCTTGTTGTTATCCTTGGCATAGTCTTCAACGACTTTCGCCGCCGCAACCGGGTCTTCAGAATAGGCAAGAACAGCCATCCCATTGAGCAGTCCCGAAATGCTTTCGCATTGGGTGCCCTCAAGGGCGATTTTGGCGAGCTTGTTTTTGGCGACACGTACGGATCCGCCGGCTTCGCGCATGCGACCCCGGAAATCCTGCATCTCTGCAACTGTAAGACCTGCGTAATGTGCAACCACAATAACGCCAGAGTCCGCGAAGATTTGGCCGAGTTCTGCGACCACTGCTTCTTTTTGGGCTCTATCCACAGCATTGCTCCAATTCATGGAAGGGTTGCCCCTTCCGGCTCAGTTTAGCCGGCCATAAGCACCGGCAGTTAGGGTCCTTACGGGTCCCTCCCAAAATCACCCGAGGGCCAGGGCCCAGGGATTAAATTGTTCGCTTCCCGTCTCAGGCAGGACTTCGAGAACCCGGATCAGATCCGGGTCATGCCCACCTTCTCGGACGATGGACAGGCGTTGCCGCCTGCCCGAACCGATGTTGCCACCGGCTATCCATTGCCCCGAAAGGCGCCGGAATTCTTATTCGACGGCGGCTGCCGCAATATCAATCGAAACTCCGGGGCCCATTGTCGAGCTAAGTGCGATCTTTTTCATATAGGCGCCCTTGGCACCGGCAGGTTTGGCTTTCTGAACCGCCGCGACGAATGCCTTGACGTTTTCAACCAGCTTGCTTTCGTCAAACGAGGCTTTGCCGACCCCGGCGTGAACCACACCGGCCTTTTCAGCCTTGAACTGGACTTCGCCGCCTTTGGCCGCTTCGACCGCTGCCTTGACGTCCATCGTCACTGTGCCAACCCGCGGGTTTGGCATCAGGTTGCGCGGGCCAAGGATCTTGCCCAGACGACCGACGATCGGCATCATGTCAGGGGTTGCGATGCAACGATCAAAGTCGATCGCGCCGCCCTGGATGGCTTCCATCAGGTCTTCGGCGCCAACGATGTCCGCACCTGCTGCCGTGGCTTCGTCTGCCTTGGCATCGCGGGCAAAAACTGCGACGCGCATGGTTTTGCCGGTGCCGTTTGGCAGGCCGACAACGCCACGAACCATCTGGTCGGCATGGCGCGGGTCAACACCCAGAACCAGTGCGATTTCGACGGTTTCATCAAATTTTGCGGTTGCGTTGGCTTTCACCAGGGCAACGGCTTCTTCCACGGTGACGTCAGCTTTGCCTTTGAAGGCAGCGCGTGCAGCGGTGGTGCGTTTTCCGTATTTCGCCATGTTGATTACCCCTTAACCTCGATACCCATCGACCGGGCGGAACCCAGGATGATCTGCATTGCCGCTTCGATGTCGTTGGCGCTGAGATCCTTCATTTTGGTCTCAGCGATTTCACGCACCTGTTTGGCGGTGACCGAGCCAACGGTTTCGCGTGCCGGCAGTTTCGCACCGGATTTAAGCTTGGCGGCTTTCTTCAGCAGATAGGACGCAGGTGGCGTCTTGATATCCATCGTGAAGGATTTATCGACGTAATAAGTGATCACGGTCGGGCAAGGTGCGCCCGGCTCAAGATCCTGCGTCTTGGCGTTGAACGCCTTGCAGAATTCCATGATATTGATGCCGCGCTGACCCAGGGCTGGGCCGACGGGCGGGGATGGGTTGGCTTGACCAGCTTTGACTTGCAGCTTCATCTTGCCAGCGACTTTTTTGGCCATTATGGCCTCCTTTTGCTCCGACCTTTGGGGCGCGTCCCCTTTGGCCTTATTGGTGTGGTCTGGTCCAGGTCACGCGTGACCCTCGCCTCCCACAAACACAACACGTCAGGTTTGCTTGGAAACCTGTGTGTATTCCAGTTCGACCGGGGTGGCCCGGCCAAAAATCGACACCGATACTTTCAAGCGGGAGTTGCCTTCATCGACATCTTCTACCTGCCCTGAGAAGCCCTCGAACGGGCCATCGGTTACATTCACGGTTTCACCGATATCAAACGAGATCAGCGAACGCGGGCTTTCAGCGCCTTCTTCGACCTGATTCAGGATCACCGCAACTTCGCTGTCGCGCATCGGCGTCGGGCGGCCTTGCTGGCCCAGAAACCCGGTGACGCGGTTGATCGACGTGATCAGGTGATAGCCTTTGTCGGTCATCTCCATCCGCACCAGGACATAGCCCGGCATAAACCGGCGTTCGGTCTGAACCTTCTTGCCTTTGCGAACCTCGATCACTTCTTCGGTCGGCACCAGAACCTCGACGATCTCTTCGCCAAGACCCGCTTGTTCGACAGCTTCCCTGATCTGCTCGGCGATCTTTTTCTCGTAGTTCGAGAGGACACTCACCGAGTACCAACGTTTCGCCATGTCGCCCGTTACCTCTCGTCAGGCAGGAAACCTGCCAGAATTACCAGTCTTTTCAGCCGCTTAAAACGCGCGACCCAGAACAAAAAACAGCGCGCGGTCCGAATCGCCGCACGCTTTCTGTTTTGGTGAGGTTGCCTCTAACGCGCTAGTCGTTTGGATTCAAGGGGCTGGGGCAACATTTCCCAAGGTTTGGGATCAGCCAAAAATCCCCAGCACACCGCGCAGGCCGAATTGGATCAGCTGATCGACCATGAAGAAGAACAGCGCCGCGACGGTGGCCATCACAAAGACCATGATCGTGGTCACAGTGGTTTCCCGGCGGGTCGGCCAGACGACCTTGGACACCTCGCCGCGCACCTGCTGGATGAACTGAAGGGGATTGGTCCGTGTGGCCATGTCGATGCTCCTCATGATGCCGGACCCCTGCCCGACTGGCCCCATTTACGGGCTTGGCGCGGGGATTTCAAGAGGCAGGATGCGGCGTGTGGGATGTTAGGGGGGTCCGGGGCCCTGGCTAAAGGTCCAGCTTGCCCTGGGCCTTTTTATCCGGCTCCAGCGCTGCCTTCTTGAACGCGTCATCGCGGCGGGCCGGCAGGCGCAGGGCGCGGTCGCGCAGCTCCATCGCCTGTTCTATGGTGACGATCTGGATGCGCGGCACCGGGCTGAACCCCTCCATCTCGAACTGGCCGGCACCGGCGGCTTCGGTGATCATTGGCTTGGTCGGCTCGGCCAGCGTCAGGAAAATGCCGATGGCGGCGTTGTCGCGTTCGATCACGCCGCGCAGATCGCGGATCATGCTGACGCCGACATTGTCGCCCGCCTTGACTGACACAATCGCCGTGCCTTCGTGTTTGGGGCCGAAATAGACGCGCCCGTCGATGCCCTTGTCAGCACCCTTCTTGCCCATGTTGCCGGGCTGTGCGGCGATAAGGGACAGCGCCCATTTTTCAAACTCGAAATAGTAATTCTTGTCCTTGCGGCCCCGATTGGCCATGTCGCGCGAGGTCTTTGATCGTGCAGTGTGTGTCTTGCTTGAACTGGACAGCCAGTAATTCCATCCGCCTCAGCCTCTCATGTGCATTTGTTCTGGCCATTCATCAAATATGACACAAAATGGCGTATTTTTCAATATGACGGTGTTGAAGTAACGCTCGAAGCAGATCATCAACTCTTTAAGCGGCAAGCTGATCCACCAACTGAATTGGAAAGAAAACTATGAAAATGAACTACTTTGTTGTCGGAACAAACGACATGGGCGCGTCAAAAGCCTTCTATGATGCACTTTTCGAGGGTGCGGGACTTCACACCATGTCGCCGTCAGATCGTATGACATACTGGATGGGTGAGGACTTTGCCTTTGCAACAGCGATACCTTTCAACACAAAGCCCGCCACCATCGGAAATGGCACGATGGTTGGCTTTTGTGTTGGAGCCAAAGACGACGTAAAGCGACTGCACCAGTTGGCGATTGAACTTGGCGGCACATGCGAAGGCGCACCAAATCAGCGAGGGCCAAAGTTTTCTGCATACGTGAGAGACCTGGACGGCAACAAATTGTGCTTTTCTGACTAAGCCATCCTAACCGCAATTATTCATGAAGCCCCTGTTTTGGCGCGTGGGGCGATGTTTGAAGGCCCTTTGCTTTTGGATGCCCATAGGTGATCGGCGCCCGAATTGCGCATCGGGCGTTTTCAAC